>Ga0209541_10000170_pt1 | contig 119646 bp, 145 predicted proteins | sample RifCSPlowO2_01_FD_184027 | JGI IMG/M metagenome (GOLD analysis project Ga0209541, IMG submission 184027) | Groundwater microbial communities from Rifle, Colorado - Rifle CSP2_plank lowO2_0.1 (SPAdes) (version 2) | ecosystem: Environmental > Aquatic > Deep subsurface > Groundwater | place... | reverse complement strand
AACTTCATTCCTGAATCAAGCTTCTCAATGCCTGTTGAGAAAACCTGGAATCTGGGAGTTGGAATGCCATGATACAACAAAACTCTCTTAGTCATGGCTTTGTCAAGGCATATTGCAAGGCAAAGGGGGCTGGAGCCAGAATACGGGATTTGCATGTATTCAAGCAGCAAAGGAATCTGCGCCTCCCTGCTTCTGCCGTAAAGCCCCTCGGCTATATTAAAAACAAAATCCGGCCTGCTTTCCCTGATTTTGAAATATGCGGTTTCATCAGCATTTATAATCTTTGTGTCAATTCTCTTTGTTTTTTTCCCCGCAAAGCTGGCTTCAACCGCTTTCTTTATCGCATTGACAGTCTCAACAGAGTCAAATTCTGCATACTTGTCATGAACCTCCCCTTTTCCATTTCCCGCCCTTTTTTTTATATTGCACAACAACGCAACTTTCATGAATTAATTAAATTTATAATCCTTAAAAATATTTGCTAATATATGGCAGCAGAAACTAAATCAATTAGGGCAGAAAACTGGAAAAGATACAGATTGCTCTCAACATCCCTAGGCAATCTTGTGGTATGCGGCAAGAATGCAGAGCAGAACGAGGAAGTTGTAAAAAAATTTATGGGGAAGGATAATCTCATTATTCATACAAAAGAGGCAGGAAGCCCTTTCTGCATTCTCTTGGACAAGCCAAAAAAACCAGGCAAAAAGGATTTGCATGAAACTGCAATCTTCTGCGCAAAATACAGCCGTGACTTTAAGAAAAACAAAAGGGATGTTGAGGTCCATGCATTCATCGGCAAGGACGTTTACAAAGGCAAAAGCATGAAGGCAGGAACTTTTGGAGTAAGGAAAATCAGAAGCAGGATTAAAGTGAAAAAGCAAGAGATAGAAAATTTCAATGACCAGACATGTTAAACCTTCCAGAATCAATCCTTCTTGGAATTGTGCAGGGAATAACAGAATGGCTTCCGGTAAGCAGTTCAGGGCATCTTGTTCTAGCACAAAAATTTATTGGCATAGACGTTCCAGTTGCCTTTGACATCTGGCTGCATTTGGCAACCTTGCTCGTTATTTTCCTGTTCTTTTGGCAGGACATAAAAAAGATTTCCAATGCAGCATTAAAATGGCAGACAAAGACAGCAGAATTCAAAACTGCAATCTATATGATAACCGCGACAATTGCCACAGCAATTGTTGTTTTTCCTTTCAAGAATTTGTTTGAGAGGGCATTTTCTAATTTGCCTGCAGTTGCATTTGGCTTTCTTGCAACAGGCATGCTTCTCTTATTATCAGGCAGAAGACAAGGAAACAAAAAAATAAACAGCCAGTCAGCAATCTTGATTGGCATTGCGCAGGGGCTTGCGTTCCTGCCGGGGATATCAAGGAGCGGCTCAACAATCTCGACTGCCCTGCTCTTAAAAACAAAAAAACTGGAGGCATTCAAATTTTCATTTTTGATAGCCCTGCCCGCAATTTTAGGGGCATTTGTATTAAAAATTCCGGAATTGGCAGGCAGCGGCATTCCAGCAGCCACCATGGCGGCAGGATTTATTGCAGCATTTTTAGCCAGCCTTGTTTCCCTTGCAGCATTAAGAAGGATATTGCTAAAAAACAAATTGCATTATTTTGCTTATTATTGCCTTATTATTGCAGCACTAACTTTAATAACCCATTTCTCCAAAATTTAAAATAAACTGAACATGAAGCCAATTGGGATATGCACAATGCAGATAGGAAAGAACGGCCTGACAAAAAATATTATAATGGCGATAGGTGACGCCTTTGCAGCTCATGGAAACATAAAAATTTCTGTGTTCAAGTCAGCAACACAGGATAAAAGAGAAATTGAAAAAATGGCATTGGAGATATGCACGGCATTGGGCAGGAAATTCACATACAGGGTTGTGGGGCACACAATTTTCCTCAAAAAATGGAAAAAACCAATGAGAAGATGAGTTATCAACCCAATAAATCAATCAAGGTATAGCCCTCTAACACAACCTTATTGGATTCAAGAAAATCCTCAAGCTCTTTTTTCTTTGAGTAAAAATCAAACTCTCCAATCAAATCAATGCATCTCTTATCTATTAAATCGTCTTTATACAGAATTTTTTCAACACCCCTAACCAAGATGTCATCAGCCCTTATTACATTCCTCAAATTGGAGGCAATCCCTCCAAGTTTCCCTGCATCAGGATATGGCGGCAAAATTCTCACGCCAACATACCTGCCTTCCAATAAATCGCCTTTCTTTATGTGGATTATATAATCTTCATTCGCAGCAGCGCCTGAAACATCCCAGTTCTTGTCATGCCCAGCCAATCCAACCCTGTTTCTCAACAATTCAACAATCTCCCCAGAATAATCCTTCTGCCCCTCCAGATCTAAGTCACCGTCTATAAACACGCCGGGCATTTCAATTTTTCTCTTCAATCTTGCCAGCCCATTAAAAAAGGCATATCTCAAGCCCGGGATGTTGAAATATTTGAAATCCTCTCTTACGTCATCAATATTCCTCTCCTCAAAATGCACAAACCCCCTTACTTTATCCATAATCAAGAGATAATGGCAACCTTTTTAAATCATTCTTTTTTAGAGTTAGACATGCCAGTAGAAATTGTTTACGAGGTTAGGGCAGACAAGTTTATAGCAGCATTAGCTTCAGAGCTTAAAAAGAAAGAGGAATTCAAGGTGCCTGACTGGGCCCTTTATGTCAAGACAGGCACTGCAAAAGCGAGGCCTCCGGAAAATGCTGACTGGTGGCATATAAGGGCCGCGAGCATATTAAGGCAATTATACACAAGAAAGGTTGTTGGAGTGAACAGGCTAAGGAATAAATATGGAAGCAAGAAAAACAGGGGAATGAAGCCCCCAAGATTCAAGAAATCAGCTGGAAAAAATATCCGGATGATTTTACAGCAGGCAGAGCAAGCCGGGCTTGTTGAAAAGATAAAGAGCAGGAGGTCTGGAAGAAGATTAACTGCAAATGGCCATGAATTTCTTGATAATTTGGCAAAATCATTGAAGCAATGAGGCATTTCTCTCCAAGACAAAAATGGATAATAATACCGCTGATATAGAAAAGCAATTGCAGGAGCAGGTTGCGTTAACCCAGCAGCTGAAGCAGCAGCTTGCGGCTATAGAGTCTGTAGCAAAACAGAAGATGAGCAGGGAGGCAATAACGAGGTATGGCAACATAAAAGTTGCCCATCCAGAAACAGCAGTCAGGGCAATTTCGCTTATTGCGCAGGCGGTTTCAGCAGGGCAGATTAAGGAAACAATGGGCGATGAGGAATTCAAGACTCTGCTGCAGGCAATCCAGCAGGGCAAAAAGGAATTCAAGTTCAAAAAATAAGCTCTTTAAAAAAGACCTTGGAGAAAACTAATAAAATGAGAAAATTTGGGTTATGCCCTGATTATGAAAGAAACCAATGGAAATCATTTTACAATTCACTCAAGCAGGCAAAAGGCAATGCGGGAAAACTCGAGGAGATTTATGAAATACAGCTATTTCCTGCAGATGCAATCCGGCAGTCGAGATTCCACATGGTTGTAAGTTACAATGAAAACACAAAACATTTGGAAGACATTTTCAAGTCAAAGGGGAAGGCAGACAAGATACTGCTAAAAAACAAATTAAATATAGGCATGGCAGAGGTTCTGCCAGTATGGAAAATTTTTAAAGTAAACAAGGCAGATAATAACAGGGAAAAGGTTTATGAAGAACAGATATAAATAATGAATTAAAAAATGCCACACAATAAGATAACAAGCAGGAAAAGGCATCTTGCCAAACATGGAAAAAGGACAAACTGGGCTCCGTTCTGGCTTATTCCCAAAGTGTTCGGCAAGGGCAAGAGGATACACCCCTCAAGAATAACTAGGTTAAAGAGAAACTGGAGAAAAACAAAAATCCATCTAACGCCAAGGAGGTTAAAACCAGGGCATCTAGGTTAAGAAAAAATCCTAGCATAAATTAACTCCAACAAACTAAAAAGTAACCAACAAATCTAACATGGCAAAAAAACAGGAAAAAACAGCTGTCTTGGAAAGAAACTACATAATCCCGTTAAGAAGGGCGTGGCAGAATGTCCCAAGATACAAAAGGGCAAACAAGGCAATCAAAACAGTAAGGGAATTCCTGGCAAGGCACATGAAAGTCAGGGATGGCATTAAATCAGTCAAGCTCAGCAAATTTCTAAACCAGGCAGTCTGGAGAAGAAGCATTAAAAAACCGCCGGCAAAAATAGAAGTCAAGGCAACAAAATATTCTACAGGTGAGGTTGAGGCAGAGCTTGCAAAGCTGGGTAAGCAAGAGGAGATTTTAAAGTCAAGGGAGAAATCTGAACAGGATAAAGCACAAGCCAAAAAGCAGGAGCAGGCAAAACAGGCAGAGACAAGGCAGGAAACAGAGAAGAAGGCGGAAGAGGAAAAAAGAGCAGAGCAGCTGAAAGAAGAGGAAAGATTATTGCAGAAGGAAAAGCGGGACATTGAGAGGGAACTGATAAAGCCCAAGGTAACAGTCCAGCAGAGAAAAGCGCTTGAGAAATAATCCTGTCAGGGCATTTTCCAATCTGCTGGACTTTTATGAAAATTCTGGGATAAAAGTTAAAAATACTGTAAAATGCTAAAATTTAGTATACCTCATGAAAGTTTGATAGAAGAACACAATAATTATATCAAGAAAACTAATTATGATAAAGCATAAAAAGGGGTTAAAATGACACCAATTGAAATTCTTGCGTTGATATTTGCAATAGGGATTTTAGTTAAAATTATTGCTGTCTTAGTGAATCCAAAGTCCAATTTGAAGCTTGCCGAGATGATGCTTGAAGGCACAGGTGTTTTGAGAATAATCTACCTGATACTTCTGGCAATAACTGGATACTACCTGCTTTTAGAGCTGAACATAATCCAAATCTCAGCGGTAATGCTTTTTGCGCTGATTTTAGTGGCATTGGCATTTATACCCTATAATAAGCATGTTCTTGAGATAAGAAGGGAGCATGCAAAAAGCAGGAAAAAATTCCTGAAGCAGAACTGGCTTCAGCTGGTTATCGGGGCGGCAATTGCAATCTGGACGCTTGTTGCAATCCTCGCCTGATTTTTTATTTTGCAAGAAAAACCACTTCATTTCGCGGAACATAAAATCTTGACAGCATGTGGTCTCCTGGGTTGTTTATCTCAACAAGAAAGCCGTTTTTCTGGGAATCAAGCAAATCCACCTTTGCCAAGCCATGCTCCTCGTCAATCTTCTTCACCAAATCACTTTTGTTTATAATGCACCAATCCGCTTTTTCATCAATAGCATATACATTTTCTGATAAAGCCCTGAAAATTAGGACACATTCCCTTGAAAAACAAATAGGCGCTGTTGGATAATACCTGCATTTCAAATACGCCTTTGCCATCAAAAATAAAGGAAAAAGGGGTTAAAATATTTTTATAAACGCCTTTTTCCTGCAATCCCAATGGAAAAGGATATTGATTTGCACAGAAGCATAATCGTGATTGACAAGCCGGCAGGCATGACAAGCTTTCAGGTTACTGATTTTGTAAGGAAAGAGCTGGGCATAAACAAGGCAGGGCATTCAGGGACTTTGGACCCTGAAGTTACAGGCGTCCTTCCGATTTTGCTAGGCAGGGCATCAAGAATGCTTGACTATTTCATCCATCAGAATAAGGAGTATGTCGGCATAGCCCATTTGCATCAGGACATGGAAATTGAGAAAATAAAGAAGACAATCAAGGCAAAATTTCTCGGGAAAATAATGCAGTTGCCGCCTGTGAAATCAAGAGTAAAAAGGCAGGAGCGCGAGAGAGAAATTGTCAGTTTTGAAATTCTTGAAAAGCATGAAAAGGATATTCTATTCCTGGTAGAATGCGAGGCAGGCACTTACATCAGAAAACTGATACATAATTTAGGAGAAAAACTGGGCATAGGCATGCACATGTCTGAATTGAGAAGAACCAAGGCATCAATATTCCTAGAAAGCCAAGCGGTAACACTCTATGACTTTACAAAAGCAGCAGAGGAATTCAATCAGGGAAATCCTGAAAAATTAAGCAGAATGCTTCATCCAGCTGAAATAATAACAAAAATCCTGCCAAAAATTGAAGTAAAAACAGAAGCAATAGAGATGCTGAAGCACGGCTCTCCCCTTTTTAGGGAGATGATTAAAAATCATGAAAATTTCAATAAAGGTGATTTCTTGGCAGTAATGAGCCAGGACAAACTTGTGGAAATCGCGCAGGCAGAATTAGAAAGCAGTTCCATAAAAGATTTGAAGTGCAATCTTGTCGCAAAACCCAAGACTGTTTTGAATTAAAAAATGGATACTCTTGAGGACATTGCTGTGGCAAGGGAGAAAGGGATTGAATTTGTTGATATATTCCATGACACAAATGATATCCACAAAAGTGGAGGCGTAGTCCAGGGCATGCACCTTGCCGCCTTGACTTTAAAATCTTCATGGGATTTCTTTAAAGTGGACCCATATGCATACATGCACAAATTAGACATAAAATTCAAATCTTTAACTTCATACGATGAAATTCTGTCTATAAAACATCAGAACGGTTTTCATGACAATGGGGATGTCTCCATTTTAAGTTCTGGCTATAACTATAAACCAGACAAGAAAGAGTTTATTGAAATGCTGAGGAGATGTTCAAGAAAACCACCAGTCCAGCCAGCCAGAGAAAATATTGATTCTTATTTTATATACAAAACAGGCATACAAGGCAAATTTAGAAAATTCAAAGAAAATCTGAAAATGAAACCCTTTCTTTCAAATTCCAGCCATACAAAGGAATTTTTCCTTTCATGTTTTGTTGCAGGGGCTTTGTGTGAATATATCAACCCTAATACACTGCCTTCTGGAAAAGTGGCAGTTTGGGCAAAGCAGGAGTTTAATTTTTATGGACTCCCAAAAACAGATGTGGATGATATGGGGGATATGACTATAGCTCTAAACAAGACAAGGGATACAGACAGGATTGTAATAATAAAAGAACATTTTTACATTGAAAATTCAGAGATTATAGATGGAACCTCTATCTTGTTTAAGGAAGAAAAAAGCAAGATAATGCCTTATGAAACAAAAGGCAGTTAAAGTTAGCAGCAAAGGCAAAACCCAAGACTGTATTAAACTGAAAAATGCCAAAAACTGAAAAATCCCTGGATGAAAAAATAGAGCCCCATATAGCATCAGAGATGTTTGAGCAGGCAGCTTTCTTGTACGGCTCACAAAGTGTGAAGGAAACAGTTAGGGTAATGAAGAAACTCGGCTTGGAAAGGGTTGCCAGGATTGCTTTGGGAGATTATTATACTCAATAGAATCAGCCATTATTATTTCTTTTTAACAGCTGAAAAGAGAAGTCCGGGATATCCAGTTGAGATTTACTTCAATGAATTAATATCCCCTACAACCTCGTCGATATACCCAATCTCCTTTGCAAAATTGTCTGGGGTATTGCCATACTCCATGGCTTTGTTCTTATTAGAAAGAGAGTTGTAGACATCAGCCAGCCTCTCGTGCACTATCCCCTGCTTGCGCAGATTTATTATAGCCGCGTATACCCTCTCCCTTGCCTTTTCTGTGTTAGGGCAGCTGCCAAGTTCGTTCCTTACATTTTCAATCTCATTAACCAGTTCATCAAGCTGCTTTTTGTCATAATAACCAGCAGGGGTTTTCCATTCAGCTGTTCTTTGTAACTCTTTGAGGGAATTAAACCCGAAAACAGCTGAAACTGCCAAAACCGCAGCAATGCCCAATTTAGTTTTTGTTTTCATTGCAGGGAATCAATATTCCCTTTTATAAATCTTATCAAATTAAAAAATCTATCCCTATGCTGCCTTTTTTAACAACTGATAGAAATACCTTGCCAATTCATCCAAGCTGAAGCCAAGAAAAACAGCAATGCCGAACAAGGCAAGCTTTGAAAAATCAACCTGTATAAACCCAGCTGAAACAAGAAAAACATAAACGCCATATATGGCAAAACTCAGCACGAAAGCCAGGACATAGTTCTTCCAGTCCCTGAACTTTGCCGCCTTGATTGAGTATTTCATCATTATGCTCGCCCACACGCCAAGAAAGCCGCCTGCAAAAACCAGGATTGTTTCTGTATTCATGTTAAAAACAATCTATTCTGGTTTTTAAACTTTAAGGCAGGAAAGCAAGTTTACTGTAAAGGAGATTTAGTTTGAACTTTCAAAGTATGCTTCTCTCTTTGCAGGGTCAAATATAAGCTTTAATTTATTTTGAATCATGAAATCTACGCCTAATATTGTTGGTTGGTTACACTCTTTGATTTCATCTACGGGGACCTGAATTGGCAGAATACATTCAAAATAATCACCGAATTTTAATTTAGCGCCATTCAAGATTTTTGTTTTCACTAAACCCCCGCCGTAGGCTATTGGTTCTTTTTTGCTTTCTAATTTTTGTAATTGTATTTGTGATACCCTCATTCTTTTTAAATCAGGGAGTCCTAATACAGTTGAAGGGCTCCCAGTATCAACAACAGCTTCAACTACAGCAAATATATGTGGTTCTTTAGATGTTAATAAAAACCTAGTCATAGCCCTTAAACCTCCAGCAAATAAATAAACTTGCAGAGGTATTCTCATTTTTTATAGAAGAAGCGTAAATCCTTTTGGATAAACAAACTCTATGAAAACACATGACGGATTTTTTCCTGCTTTTTCCACCATCTTTATAACAACATCAATGTTCTTATCCGCTGCTATAGGTTTTTCATTATGCACTGCAACAAATTTCCCGCTAAAATTATTTTCTTGTAACTTATCTATATTATTATGAAACCATCCACTATCTTTTTCAAATTCTCCTAGCAGTTTTAGTTCTTCGTTAGCCATCCTTTATCATCTCTAAATTATTCATCACTTTTTCATTTAAAAATCTTATCTTTTCTTGGGCTGTAAAGTTAACGTCTGGAATTTTGAGGATTGTGTATAAAGGCAAATAAATTTATAAACAAAAATAAACAACTAAACTAATGGAAAACAGCACATGCCCGAAATGCAAGGGCACTGGAAAAGTCAAGGGAAAAGACGGCACAATACACACATGCTGGGACTGCCTTGCGTCAGGGAAACTTGACCAGCATTCAGAGAAAGTTAAAGATTCCGGCGTGAAGATATAAAAATTCATGGAAAATTCTGGCAGATGATACTCAGGATTCTGAAGTGGCTTGCAGTAACGATTCTCTCAATCATATTTGTCTCGCTTTTGTTTATAATCCCATTCACGCTGTCATTTGCAGAAATAACAAAGGTGGAAAATGCCAAGCCGCTCTTTATTTCCCTTTTCATGCCAGCGCTTCAGAAAGATAATGCTAAGAGCAGCCAGCTGCAGAACCAAATTGCATATGACTGCAAAAACAAGACAGAGCTGCAGCTGCCTCTGGAAACGGGGGAAAATTCAACAGTGACAATAAACTGCAATGACATCAAAAATGGGAAATCTATATGGGGGGCGGTATTAAGCGATTTGTTCAACAAGACATATTACAAGGATTATGAATGCAGTTTCCTGGAATGTTTCAAAAAATCAGGGGAAAAGCCAGAAGAATCTCCCTTGTTCATATTCTCAAGGATTGCAAATGAATTCTTCACAGCGGCAAGCAAGCAGGTGATAATTGCCGCAATAATCCTAGGGGCACTTCTTATCCTGCTTGGGGGGATTAAAACAGTTTCCAAGAACCTTGTAATAGCAGGGCTGCCTTACATCTTCCTTTTGATAGGCAGAGATAGCATATCACAGCAAATTTCGCAGAATCCAAACTTTAATCCATTGCTGCCTTTATTTACGCCATTGACAGATATTTCAATGAGAATATTCGGAATTTTCCTTGCCGCAGGCATCATTCTTTTCCTAATCTCTCTTTTATTCAGGAGAAAAGCGGGAAAGCCAGAAAAACCAGCAGAAAAAACAAAACCAAAACAAATAAAAAAGAAAGGGAAATCTAAAAAAGCGAAGCCAGAAAAAAGGCAAGTGGCAAAGAGAAAACAGGCAAAATAATCTGCAAACTCTGCCAACCAAAAACTTAAATAACCTTCCTGATTTTATTTCTGATTATGAAAAAAAGATTGCATGTCTGGGTGTATGGGGTTGTGAAGGGCGTGTTCTTCAGGGTTCAGGCAAAAGAGCATGCAGAAAAACTGAATCTAAAGGGTTTTGCCAGGAACACAGGAGAGGGCGTTGAGGCGGTATTTGAGGGCAATGTTCTAGAGCTTGAACAAATGCTTGAATTCCTGAAAAAAGGGCCTAAATATTCCAAGGTGGAAAGGGTTGATTCCAAGGAAGAGAATTACACCGGAGAGTTCAAGGATTTCAGGATTATGTCTATCTAAAATTTTATAATTATTCTCCGCAAACTCCTAAGAGTTTGCTGATACTAACATGGCAAAAAAACAGGAAAGAAAGGCAGAACAAGCGGCAAAATTTGAAGAGCAGGCAAAACCAGCAGGGAAAGAGGCAGTTGAAAAATACCACTGGGCTGACAGCATAGCAGGGCAGATTTGCAGAACAAAGCCAAAATCAGGGGATAAATTCGTGTGCGCGGCAGGCATAACGCCGAGCGGAACAGTTCACATTGGCAATTTTCGCGAGATGGTAACAGTAGAACTTGTTGCCAGGGCATTAAAAGACAAAAAGAAAAATGTCAGGTTTGTCTACAGCTGGGATGATTTTGACAGGTTCAGGAAAATCCCTGCAAACATGCCCAAGCCAGAAACCCTGCAGCAGCATATAGGCATGGCATTGACAAAAACCCCTGACACATTTGGATGCCACAAGAGCTATGCAGAGCATTTTGAGAAAGAAGTGGAGCAATATCTCCCTGCAGTAGGGATTTCTCCAGAATTTATTTATGAGTCAGGCGAATATGAAAAATGCAGATATGCAAATGAGATTAAATTCATTCTCCAGAACAGGGAAAAAATAAAGATGATACTGGACAAGTTCAAAACAGAGCCAGCAACAGAAAATTGGTGGCCAGTCCAGATTTATTGCGAAAAATGCGGGAAAGACACAACAAGAATTCTGTCATGGGATAGCAGCTTTACTATTGAATATGCGTGCGAATGCAATTACAGGGGCAAGGCTGATTTCAGCAAGAAAGGAATTGTGAAACTTCCCTGGAGAATTGACTGGCCTATGAGGTGGCACTATTATCGAGTTGATTTTGAGCCAGGCGGCAAAGAGCATTCAACACCAGGAGGAAGCTATACAACCGCCTCAGAGATAATAAAAGAAGTTTACAGGGAAAATCCGCCGTTATACCAAAAATATGATTTTATAACATTAAAGGGGCAGGGCGGCAAGATGTCAAAATCTCTGGGCAATGTCATAAACTTAAAACAATGCCTTGAAATCTATGAGCCGCAAATTCTCAGGTATATGTTTGTAAAGGCAAGGCCGAACACAGAGTTTTCAATAGCATTTGACGGCGATGTCTTAAAGATTTATGCAGAATATGACGATCTTGAAATTGCCTATTTTGAAAATAAGCTGGCAAAAAAGCAGAAAAGAATATATGAGCTCTCGCAGATTGATGCAGGAAAAAAGCCAAAGAAAATTTTTGCTCCAAATTTCAGGCAGTTAGCAGAGCTTGCTCAGATAAAGGACAGCAAGGGAATTCTGGACCATTACAGGCAGGAGATAAAAACAAAAGAGGATGAAGCCAGAACCATTAACAGGGCAGGGCTCGTGAGAAACTGGCTGAAGCAAGCCCCTAAAGAATTTATTTTCAAAATTCAGGGAGAGTTAGACAAAAAAGCGGCAAAAAAGCTTGACAAGAAACTTCTTGGGGCATTAAAAGAGCTTGCAAAAGTCCTTGCAAGGGACCTTTCAGAACAGCAGCTTATAGAAGGATTCAGAGAAATCTGCGATAAGCAGAAGACAGAGCCAAAGGAATTCTTCAGGGCAGCATATATTGTTTTATTAGGCAAGGAGCAGGGGCCAAGATTAAGCAGCCTGATAATGCTTGAAAAAAACAAGGTGAAAAAGCTGCTTGATGAAATTTGAAAATCCATTTTTGGTGATTAGCAAACATTTATAAATTTGCAATCTTATTTGGAAAATACAAAAACAGGAGGAAAAAATGACAGAAGGTTACTGTGTTAAGTGCAAAAAGAAGGTTGAGATAAAGGACGGCAAGGAAAGCAAGACGTCAAAAGGCGTTAGGATACTGAAAGGAAAGTGCCCTGCATGTTCTATAACTGTATGCAGAATTTTGGGCAAATAAATCAGCCTGAAAATGGTCAAGCTTGTTGTTGTGAGCAGCATAAAGAAGGCTGCAAAAAACATAAATATTGCAAGTGACGTGGCAGAGGCCCTGAACAAAAAGATAGAGCAGATTATAAAAGAGGCAGTTGCAAGGGCGAGGGCCAACAGCAGGAAAACTCTGCAAGGCAGGGATATTTAAAAAGAAACCTACGGTTTCTTTTGTACTTCCCTTCTTTTAGATTTCCCGTTTTCTATAGAAAATTATATAAACATTATTTTCTTCTATTAAAAATGAAAAATATAGAAAAAGTGGTGGTTGGCTCATTGGTTGCATTAGCAGTCGTTACAGCAAATGGCTGCACAACAACGCAGAAGGGTGCGGGAATAGGCACTCTGATAGGGGCTGGAACCGGCGCGATTATAGGCCATCAAAGCGGCCATGGCGCTGTAGGGGCTCTTATAGGCGGAGCGGTTGGAGCAGCAGGCGGCGCCCTTATAGGCGAGCAGATGGATGTAAAATACTGTCCTGCATGCGGAAAATCCTATGACAAATCAGTCGAGTACTGCCAAAAGGACGGCACAAAACTTGAGTACAAGAAGTAACTGCCCAAAACAGCCAAAAAGCCAGAAAATTTATTAGAGCAGGCTATTTAGCAAGATTTTTTAACATCTAATTCTCTCTCTGTAAAATGCCATTCCCAAAGTCAGAAAAATGAAAAAAGGCAGGCTTGACATATCAAAATTCTGGCTCAACAAAAAGCAGCCAGAAAGCACAAGAAAAAAGAGGAGCAAGGCAATCAAGAAATTGTGGAAAGAGGGCAAATGGAAGCCATGGAACATAAACCAGCCATTAACAAAACAGCATAAGCAAAAACTGCAGGCAAGCAACATCCTGAAATGGAAAAATCCAGAATTGAGAAAGTTAATGAGCCAAGTAAAGAGGGCATACTGGACAAAAGCAAGGGAAAAAGAGCAAGGCAGGAGAATAAAACAATTCTGGCATGAAAATCCTGAAAAACTGGAAAGCATGAGGCAGAAGATAATGCTGAAGTACAGGACAAGCGACTGGGAGAAGGAGATAGGGAAAGCAGTCAGGGAATATTACAGGCTCAATCCCGAAGCCAGAATGATGATGGGGAAAAAACAGAGAGAGCTTTACAAAAACCATCCGACAATGCGGAGAGAAAGACAGGCGGTTGCGGATTTGTATTATGCAACCCATCCTGACGAGAGAAGGCATTTCTTTGGCTACAAGGCAAAAAAGACAAGATACAAGACTGCTTTAGGATATGTGAAAAGCAGGATAGAGAAAGCAGTTCTGGACTATCTCAGCAAGCCTGAAATTTACAAGATTCTGCTGCCGGAGTATGAGCCATTCACACTTTATCTTGACAGGACAAAGCCGATTCCTGATGTTTATCTGAGAAAACTTAACATAATAATTGAAATTTACGGCGGGCATCCAAAGGCATGGCAAAGGAAAGTGAAAAAGAACAGGGATTACAGGAAAGCAAGAATCCCTGTCATCTCAATCACCCCATCAGAAACATGGAACCTTGACAGATATTTATTGCGGGAGGCAATCAGGATGAGCAAGACACCTCTTGCAAAGAACTTCAATCCGGAAAAATTCATGAAGCCAAAGCCCGATTGGCTTCATGACTTGAGGAAGCAGGTTTCAGACATTAGAGAGGGATAGACAGAAATTAACTTTTAGTTCCCAAAAATATTAATCCTATCCCTATAGCAGAGATTAGTAGCTTTGATCCTATCCCTATAGGAGAAAACCAAGGTGCTATCAAACAGATAACTCCAATTATCACAGCCATCGCTCTCCCGCTCATCTCTGTTTTATGTTCTACCATGCTTTCTACCTCCCTTTGTTTTGTATTTATCTGTAGCAGAAGAGATTAAAGATATACCTGCGATAAATAGAGCAATAAACAAAGAAAATTCGTCGATCTGTTTTAAGTAATTAATTTCCAAGGCAAGTCCTACTAAATATAAAAATAAGATAATCCCCGAAGTAAAGGTTATAGAATCTATAGACAAATCTAATGGTTTCTTTTTTAGTTTCTTGCGTTTATTAAAAATAGATAGAACAAAAAAAACAAGTACTACAATCAAAATATATATTGCACTAAATTTTATATTCATCTTATAAAACTTATAGCTAAACCCACTAAACCTCCTATTAAAGCTCCTTCAAGAGATCCTGCCGCATAACCTATCACGGCTCCAATAATCGCAAAACCAATACTCTTTTGACTAATCATCTTAGTAATAATCTTCCCCTCTTTTTAAGTTTTATCTCCCCCTTTCTTGCCTTGCCTTCAAGCTCTCTTCAACAATCTTTTTTAACTTCGGAACAATCCTATCCATAAATGCCATAACTTTCTCAGCGTATTCTGTGTTGAATATTTTTCCGTAGTAAAGAATGCCGTTTCTGAAATATCTGAGTTTGTCCATAAATTCAGCTTCATTTTCAGAAAAATTCAGCTTTTTGAGATAAGCCACCTCTGCCTCATGCGCGCTGTACCCCTCAAGAAGCAACTTTGCCCTGATTAAAGCCATAAGAACAGCATAATAGTCTTCTATAATATCATTTGCATTCTCATTTTTCAGCCCGATTTTTTTCAGCATTTCCTTCAAGCTGTTCTCTTTGCGTTCAGCCTCCTGAACCAAATCTCTTGCTCTTGAAACCTGCACAGCCTGTCTCTTAATTACGCCTTTTTTAATAAATTCCTCAAATGATTTCATATTTCAACTCCTCCCGCCAAGAGAATGCCATTTAAGATGCTTTCCCTCAAATTCTTATGAACTTCCTTTAAATTCGGATAAAAATGAAGAAACACTATTCTTTCAAGACGTTTGTCAAATTTAGTCAAGTCAATTTCCTTTTCTCTTGCTCCAATAATCGCAATGTCAATATCTGATTTTTCCTTATCTGTCTCATTTGTCAAAATATCTTCCCCTCTTGAATAACTCCCGAAAAGAATAATAGTGCACCCAGGAAATGTTTCTTCTAGAAAATCTGCCAGCCCGGATTCATACAGCATTTTTAGATTTTCTGCTCTTTTTAATTCTATAACCATTTTATTATCCCGGTTTAGCTCAATAGACCATCTTCCAGAATCCTTGTCTTTTTGCGCCTTAACAAGATTTTCTTTCTCTAATTCTGGCAATGCTTTCATTATCCCTGGCTGGGAAACTTCAAGCGGTCTTGCCAGCCCTCTTGCATTAAAAGACATTCCAGCTTTTATGAAGAGAAATCTTAGAATCTCCTGCTGAAGTATTGTTAACTTTAGTTTATACATGTTAACCATAATTAATATATTTTAACTTTAGTTTATAAATGTTTCCTCTCCCCTTTCCTCTTCCTCAGCCTTATCTCCCCCTTTTTTACTAACCTATTCTAACTAAAAATCCTAATCTTTTTAACCCTATTGGTATAAGAAACCTACGGTTTTTCTTCCGAACTTTTCCCTTTAAGAGTGTTCGGCTCCCCCTTCCCTCTCACTGCACCACAACCAAAACCGAATATAAGAATTAGAGATAGAGAGAAGAATCAAGCAAGAACTTCTTTTTGAATTGCAGCCTCTGACAATTTTAAGTCAATGGCGAACAATGCTTTTGCTATTGGGCTGTCAAGGTTTATCTTGTAAAGCCTGCTCTTCCCTATTTTTCTTGTTTCTATTATTATTCCTTGTTTTATCAGTTTTGGCAACAAATCAATTAATGTGGTATATGCTACCTTACTGCCTTCTGCTATCTGTGGTAAGGAAAAATCCAAGGCAAAATTGGCCATTAGGAAATCTAAAATCCTTATTCTAGGATTATCCCCTAAATATTGCAAAAAAAATGATTTTTCTTCCATTTTTCCTCATCCCCATTCCATAATTAATTTAAATTTCCTTAGTACTATATAGATATATAGACTTCTTAAATCTTTCGCTTTTAGTATTTAATTTATTTTTAATGTATTTTAATTACAAAGAACATAAGATTTATAAATATTCTCTGGCTGATTATAAAGAGGTTTTAGTACTCCAAAAGAGAATGAATGGTTATAGCCAATTAAAAGCACAATTATTGTTTAAGCTTTATAGAAAAGGGATTTGGGGCGGCAGGCATACTCCTATTAAAAATCTTTTTCATCTGATGGACAATGCAAGCATTAAAGAATCAAGGAAGGTAGCAAAAGAATTGGCAAATATAGGCTGGATTCATATTAAAATTTCAACAGGTGAAGAGCATATAAGCCTAAATTCACATAAGAGCAAAGAAATCAGAGATTTTATTCTGAAAGTTCTGAAACTAGACCCCGCATTATTGAAATAAATTCTCATCAAAACCTTTAATCACCCAGAATTGCCTTAACCCTTTGTCTATTCTTGCCCCAGCTTTTCCCACTTCAATCACAGCAACGCCTTTACTCTGGCAAAATTCGATTTTTTCACCTTAAAATTCCTTTATCTTACCACTTGTTTCTTTTTAAGTTTTATCTCCCCCTTTCTTTCTTCAGCTCTAACTTATATCCTTACCTGCTTTTTATCCCATCTTGCTTTCTCAATTATAGTGGGTAATAAAATTAAGCTTTATGTCTTCCTCAGACATCTGTTTTTTGTTCATATAAACTTTAAGAATTAGGCAATTTATAGATTTTTTGAAAGAATCCCCTAATCTTTTTAACCCTTTTCCCATCAGAAACCCCAAATCAATAAAAAGGAAAATTAAAAGTAAAAAATTCCCAATTAACCAAAAAATAAAAAATAAAAGAAAAAATAAACTTCTTCGCTCGACTTTTATACAGAGTTCTTAGCTAAACTAATACCTTCTGTTATAACCATCACCAAAGCTTCTTCTTGGCGGCCTGTGCTTCATAAAGCAATCCCTACAGTATACAGGGCGTCCTTCAGTAGGCTTGAATGGAACCTCGGCATCCTTTCCGCATTCAGAGCACTTTATCGTGAACATCTCTCTCTGTGGCTCTTCACTTGTTTCTTTACTTGATTCACTTTCCTCTTCAACAGGCTCTTCACTTGTCTCTTCAACAGGCTCTTCACTTGTCTCTTCTGCTTTTTCTTCGTTTCCGAATTCCTCTTTAACTGAAGCTTCCTCAATCTTCTTTTTTGCCATTTAAATCCTCCTTATATCTTGTCTAAAGGGCTTTTGCCTGTTCAGCCAAAACCCTACCAATAATCACATAAATCAGGGTTTTAAAATCTATCGATTTGTTAAGCTATAAAGTTAGCATCATCTATTTTGGCAAGATTTAAAAATATAAGGAACACATTTCCTTACAGCGAAAACCAAAGGTTTTCGGAGCCACAAAAAGCGAAAGATTTTTGCGGTCAATCATTTTGGTTATAATATGGGAAACAAGGAAAAAGGGGCTGCTGCGGAAAGAGAGCTTTTGCATATGCTGTGCGAGGAAGGATTTGCTTGCGTGAGAGTTGCAGGAAGCGGCCTGATGTCGCATTCCTCACAGGCATCAGATGACTCATGTGACTTGCTTGCAGGAAAATTCAAAAGAAAATATGCAATTGAGGTGAAATCATGCAAGGCAAAAAAGAAATATCTCTCTAAAGGACAGATTGAGAATTTTCTAATCTTCTCTGAAATTTTCGGCTTGGAGCCGGTAATAGCAGTAAAATTCAGCAGGCAGGGATGGTTTTTTTTAAAACCGCAGCATATTGAAAAAACAAAAACTGGCTTGGCAATCTCGCTTAGAACAGCAAAAAAGCACGGAAAAACATTTGAAAAGTTTGTAAAATAAACCAAAGATTTAAGAATATATAAAACTTTAATCAAATAACACTAAAAAATAAAAGAGGGAAAATGGGCAAAAATCAGATTTTATTCTATGCAGCAGTATCCATAACATTAATTCTTGCAGCAGCATTGCTGAATTCCAGCGTTTCAGCGCAGGAAGCAGAGAATTCAACAATTACATTGCCTTCAGCAGGAGTCATGCCTGATTCCCCATTCTATGGACTGGAGATGGCATTGGAAAGGATAAGGCTTGCATTGACATTAAACAAAGCAGAGAAGGCAAGGCTTGGCTTGGCATATGCAGAGGAAAGACTTTCTGAATTGAAATTGCTTGTAGAAGCAAAAAAATTAAAGGCTGCTGAAAGGGCAAGAGAGGAGCATCAAAAATTGATGCTGCAAGTGAGAGATAGAATCAAAGAGGTAGAAGAAGAAAATGAAACAAGAGAAGCAGAAGAAAAAATAAAGATAGAAAAGAAAATCAGGCAACAAGAAATTGCCTTGGATGAAGTAGAAAGTGGAATAAAAATTAAAGGCAATCTGACAGCAGAGCAGCAGGAATCGCTTGACAAGCTAATAGCATCTTTCAAAAACTCAACAGCAGGAGCAAAAATCCAAATAAAGATTAGCATAGGAAAAACTGAGCTTAAGATAAGGCAGAGGACAGGAAAAAGCGAAGAGGAAATAAAAGAAAGAATACAGAAAATAAGAAATGAAACTGGCTCCATAGAGATTTGTGAAACAAGAAACAAAATGCTTATCAAGAATCTGGAAGAGAGAATAGGGGCAATTGAGGAAAGGCTTGAAGCTGAAATGCTTTCTGGAATAAACACAACTGCCTTGCAGCAAACTCTTGAGCAGCTTAAGGAAATAAAAGAAAAAGCAGAAGAAAGGCTTGAAGAGAGAGAAGAGGCATGTGATGAAGCAGAAAAACTTGCTGAGGATGCAAAAGAAATTGCAGGAGATGCAGCAGAGCTTGAGGAGGAAGGGACAGAAAGAGCTGCTGAAGCAATAGCAAAAATCTTGGAAAGAATGCAAGAAATGAAAGAAGCAGGCGTTAAGGGGATAAACAAAAGCAATGTTATAACAAAACTGACAGCAGTAAGGGCATCATTGAGGGAGAAAGCAGAAATAAAAGAGCAGATAGAAAAGACAAGGGAAAAAAGGGCAGAGATAAATGAAAAACTGCAGGGATTGAAAGAGGTAAAAAGGGAGAGAATTGAGGCATTGAGAGAATTGAAAGAAGCAGGAGAGACAAAGGCATCTGTCAGGATAAAGGAGCAGGCATCAGAAGAATCAGGAAAGGAAGAAGAGAAAGGGGAAAGGACAATCCAGGAAGCAGAAAAGCCAACAACGCAGATGTCTCAGGAAACAGCACGAACACAGAGCGCTTATTAGAGCAAGAATAAGACAGCAAAAAAGTTTATTTTTTATTCTGGCTATTTTTTCCGGTATTTCTCAATATAACTTTCAATCGTCTTTTTCGTGTAAGGCTCAACATCCATTTTTAACGCTTCATCAACAGAAACCCAGGCATACCCCTGCCCTTCATGGTTCAGTTTTATTTCTGATTTTTCTGAGGCATCTGTCCTGCATGCAAAATCCAGAAAGATAAAATGCTTTTTCTTCCAGTATGCATTGTCAAACACATGCTCCTGGAACCCAAGAAACTTGATATCATGAATATCCAAGCAAGTCTCCTCTTTTATCTCCCTTTTCAGGGCATCTTCAGCAGTCTCGCCAAGTTCAATATGCCCTCCGGGGATGGCATACTTGCCATGCCACTTGTGAGACTTGACAAGAAAGAGCTTTCCATCATAATTAAAAATCAATGCACCTACTGCAACTTCGGGTAATTCTCCAGCCATCAAACAGCGTTACAATTAAAACTTATAAAAGTATCCCTGACAAAAACATTTTAAATACAGGCAGGATATAAAGGATTATGCAAGAAAAACTTAAAGAAGCGCTTTATTACAAAAAGCTGAAAGGCGGGATTGTGCAGTGCCAGTTATGCCCAAAATTCTGCACAATCAAAAATGGTGAAAGAGGAAACTGCGGGGTAAGGGAAAATCAAAATGGCACACTTTACAGCTTAGTTTATGCCAAAGCATGTTCTGCAAATCTTGACCCAATAGAAAAAAAGCCATTCTACCACTTTATGCCGGGCGAGCAGGTAATGAGTCTGGCTACGGTAGGCTGCAATCTCCACTGCAAGCAATGCCAGAATTGGCAAATCTCCCAGGTAAGAGTAGAATATTATCCCTCAATCTCCTTAACTCCAGAAGAAGTTGTAGAAAAAACCATGGAGGCAGAATGCAAAATTATCGCATACACCTATACAGAGCCGACTGTTTTCTATGAATACATGCTTGACATAGCAAAACTAGCAAGAAAACAGGGAATAAAAAATGTTATTGTTAGTAATGGCTTCATAAACCCAGAGCCGCTGAAAGAGCTTTGCAAATACATTGATGCTGCGAACATAGACTTAAAGAGCATCACAGATAAATTCTACGGGCAGGTTTGCGATGGCTCACTTCAGCCAATTTTAAAGGCAATAGAAATCCTGCACGAAAACAAAATCTGGACAGAAATTACAAATTTAATAATTCCTGGCTTTAATGATAAGGAGTCGGAAATCAAGGGGCTTGTGCAATGGGTAAAAGACCTTGGCAGGAGCATGCCATTGCACTTTTCTGCTTTTTCTCCCACATACAAGCTGGTTCAATGCAGCCCAACCCCAAAAGAAGCACTGATAAAAGCAAGGCAGATTGCGCTAAAAGCAGGATTAAAACACGTTTATACAGGCAATGTAGATAATGAAGAGGGAAGCACAACCTTCTGCCCAAAATGCAAAAAGCCATTGATAGTCAGGCAGGGGAATTATGTTTTCAAAAATCTCATAGAAAAAGGAAAATGCAAATTCTGCAACGAGAAAATTGCAGGCGTGTGGGAATAAAATTTAAATTAATTTTTAATTATACTGCCTTACCCTGATTAACTTAGGGGGATTTTCTCAGCCCTTTTTTACATTTATTCAATGTCATCAAAATAAAAAACATTTGCAGATAATATCCATTATTCTACAATAATTTTTAAATAGTAACATTTTTTTCTGTTGGTATGAAAAGGGAGAGGGTATTATTAATATTCTTATTAATTATTTTAGTAAATATTTCATTTGTTTCCGCGTCAGTTGTGATAAATGAGGTGATGCCTCAAGGCGTAGAATGGATAGAAATTTACAACTCCCAGAATGAGGAACTGAATCTTTCAGAATGGCAAATACAGGATAACCAAGCTACAGACAATATAACCTGCTATACTATCACAAATTGTTCTTTATTAACAAATGCTACATCCTTTGTTATAATTGATAGGAATATAAATATCTCACAAATAACAAATCTAACAATAAATTATTTTTATGTTGATGACAATGCATTAGGGGGTTCTGGATTGAATAATAATGGGGAGAATTTAAGTTTTTTTAATCTAAATTATTCAACAAATTTTACTTACAGCAGTTCAGCTTCAGAGAGATCATGGGCAAGGGCAACAGATGGAAACTCAACATGGACTTTATGCTCAAATCCAACACCAGCTGCAACAAACAACTGCCCAAGCCCGAACCAGCCGCCAACTGCAAATTTCACTTTCTCGCCGGCAAATCTAATAACAAATCAAAATATAACATTTGATGCCAGTTCAAGTTCAGATGCAGATGGCAATATAACAGCATACAGCTGGAATTTTGGTGACGGAAGCACTGCAGCAGGGATTACAGTACAGCATGCCTACGCAACAGCAGGAAATTATTCTGTCAATCTGACTGTAACAGACAGCAATAATGCCTCTGCTTCTTCAGCAAAAACCATCCCTGTTTCGCAGAACCAAACACAGCAAAATAAAACATCCCTGCTTGAAATAACCTCCTCGCCAGCAGAGGCGTACTTTGGCTCAACAATAGATATAAACATAAGCGTTTACAGGAATAGCACGAACAAATACGCTGTTTATCTTTATATAGAGAGCAGCAAAGGGGAGAAAGTCACAGACAAGATAACATTTCATGCAGATAATAAATCCTCAAATTACACATTCAACACATCCCTTGAAATAGATGAAATGTGCGATATTGCAAACCTTAGTTTTGCGATAGTGCTTGAAGGATTGGATGAAAAAATAAACAAATCAATAACACTTAAGGAAAATGATACTCTCTGCCTGCCTGATTTTGAATATTTCATCACGCCAGCAGAAACAGGGAAAATAAATGAAACCTTCCAAACCAAGGTAAAAATTATAAACAACAAGGATACTGACACAGAATTTGATGTATGGAGCTATGCTTACAGGGGCAGCAAGTGCTACTCATGTATCGCAGATGACAGAGAGGAAAACAAGCAGCATCTTGCAGTTAAGGCAAAATCCTCTGATGAAGTGTTGCTTTCCAACATTGTAAAGGATGCAGAGCCAGGGGCTTATTCCCTCAAAATTAAAATTTTGAAAGAAAATCTTAAAACACCAAAAGAGTATACATCTGAAATAGTGCTTGAGGCAAAAGCAGAGGTAAAAACTGCCTCAAGCCAAACGCAGGCAGAAACTAATTTAAATGCACAAAATATTGCTAATGCAAGCCAGACAAACAAAAGCGTAACAGGAAAAGCAATATACAAGTCCAAGATTGAGTTTAATAAAAAGCGTGTTGAAATAATATTTGCTTCAACAGTGCTGCTGGCAGCGCTTTACTTTTTGTTCAGGCAGAAAATAATAATGATGAGGGAAAATGGAGTCTGAGATTACTGCTGTACTGGTTATTGAAGTGCTTGGCAGGCCTGCAGAACATGTTGCATCTGCTTTAGAGCAGCTTGTGGAAAGATTAGGCAAGGAATCAGAAATCCAGGTTGTAAATAAAAAATTCTACAAGCCAAAAGAGTCAGAAAAAACAAAAGGCATGTTCTTTGCCTTTGCCGAGATTGAAATAAAGACAAGCACCATAACCCGGCTTGCAGAAATATGCTTCTCATATATGCCAAGTTCGGTTGAGATTGTGCATCCATATGAGCTGAAAATGACGTTGAATGATGCAAATGCCATACTCAACCTGCTGGTTGCAAGGCTGCATAATTATGATGCCATAGCAAAAAGCCTGACAATAGAGAATACAATCCTGCAGAATCAGTTAAGGCAGGCGGGGATAATAAGGCAGCAGATTCCACAGGATATCAAGGCAAAACCTGCAAAACAAAAACCCAAGGCAAAGAAAAAAGCAGCACGAAAAGGCAAAGGGAAATAATAGCAGGATTATACAGGCTGTCAAGGGCAAAAATTACAATAAACTTTATAAACTTGGAGCGTTTTTCTTTAAAATGGCTGATATGAAAGCAAAAGAGGCGAGAGATGTTGATTCAAGAGTCCAGGAGATAGACAAGGAGCTGGAAGAAATCTTGGCTAAGAGAAGAGCAAATATAAGGGTTGTTGGCTGCGGAGGCGGCGGGGGCAACACACTCAGCAGGATGAAGGAGATCGGCATTAAAGGGGCTGAATTTGTTGCCATAAACACAGACGCGCAGGATTTGCTTTATACAGATTCTGATTACAAGATTCTTATAGGAAAAGAGCTGACACAGGGCTTGGGGGCTGGAAGCAATCCAAGAATAGGGGAGGAGTCAGCAAGAGAATCTGAACATGAGATTAAACAGGTTCTCGCAGGCAGCGACATGATTTTCATAACATGCGGCCTGGGCGGGGGCACAGGAACAGGGGCGGCTCCCGTAGTTGCAGAGCTTGCAAAAAAGCAAGGCGCATTGACAATCGCTGTTGTCACAATGCCATTTGCCATTGAAGGGCAGAAAAGATATGAAAACGCATTGTTTGGCTTGGAAAAACTTGAGTCAATTGTTGACACCTTGATTGTTATACCCAATGACAAACTGCTTGAACTTGCACCTGAACTTCCTTTGCATACTGCATTTAAGGTTGCAGATGAAATCCTGACTAATGCAGTCAAAGGCACAACAGAGGTTATAACAAAGGCAGGATTAGTCAACTTGGATTTTGCAGACATCAAGGCAGTAATGTCGGGCGGAGGGGTTGCATTAATCGGCTTGGGCGAGTCAGATTCCCAGGATAGGGCTCAGGAAGCAGTTGAGAAGGCATTGCAGAATCCACTGCTTGATGTTGATGTTTCAGGCGCTTCAGGGGCATTGGTGAATATTATTGGCGGGCCTGATTTGAGCTTGGATGAGACAAGAAAAATACTTGAAACAATAAACAAGAGATTAAATCCAGAGGCGAAGCTTATATGGGGCGCGCAGATAAGCGAGGACATGGAAAAAGTAGTAAGGGTTATGCTGATTGTTACAGGCGTCAAATCCCCCCAGATTTTAGGCCCGGGCGAGGGCACTCTGGACAAAAAGAAAAGGGAAATTTCAGACGAGCTTGGGATTGAGTTTATTGAGTAAGCCCGCTTCGGTGAGCCTTGCCTGCTTTTCGCGGAAAGAAGAGTCCTTGGGTAGAAGAAAACTACAAGAGAAAAAAGTTTAAATTAAATCTATCAAAATCTAGATTTCTTGTAATAAAAAATGGAGTGGGGTTTGGAAAACAGGTTAAGCAGGATAATAAAGCCAGAAACAGGAAGGACAGTAATGCTTGCAGTTGACCATGGTTATTTTCTCGGGCCAATTAATAAACTTGAGAATCCGAGGGAAACAGTTTCTCCCTTGCTTGAATATGCAGATGCCTTAATGCTCACAAGGGGCATATTAAGAAATTGCATAGATGCAAAAACTGAAACGCCTATTGTGCTGCGGGTTTCTGGAGGAAACAGCATTTCAAATAAAGAAAAAAGTCCAGAAGAGCTTGCAAATGAGACAATAACAACATCAACACAGGAAGCAGTCAGATTAAATGCAAGTGCAGTTGCTCTTTCTATCTATGTTGGCACAAAATACGAGCACCAGACACTTAAAAATCTGGCAATGCTTGTTGATGAAGGCATGCAGTATGGGATGCCTGTTTTAGCAGTAACAGCAGTGGGCAAGGAGCTTGAAGAAAAAGGCAAGGATGCAAAGTACCTTGCTTTATCATGCAGAATTGCTGCAGAACTTGGCGCTAGTTTTGTCAAGACATATTATTGCGATGAGCTTGAAAAGGTTGTTAAGGGATGCCCTGTCCCGGTAGTCATTGCTGGCGGCAAGAAATTAGACAATGAACTTGATGCATTAAAAATTGTTTATGATTCTATTCAGAAAGGGGCTATTGGAGTTGACATGGGCAGGAATATTTGGCAGTCCGAAAATCCAGCTGCGATGATAAAATCTATTCGTGCAATAGTTCATGGGAATTGCCTTCTTGATGAAGCATACCACTTGTTTAATATAGAACAACTAAAAGCAAAAACAGCCAAGCGGCTTTGCACATAAACATTCGTAAGAGGCAATAATCTATAAGAGGAAAATGTGCAAAGCCCAGCCAAGCAAAACCTTTAAAAACACCTGTAATTTAACTTTTTTATCCATTAGGAAAATGAAATTTCTAGTTTCGGTTAAAGATTTTATGCTTAAATGCGCGAGGGTATGGCGAGTATTAAGAAAGCCAAGCAAGGAAGAATTCAAAATCATAGCCAAGGTTTCAATGATAGGAATGCTTATAATCGGCTTTCTCGGATTTGTTATAGGCGTAATAATGACATTAATGAAAATAAAATGAGCTCTCTTCTTTAGCAGAGGAAATCAAAGATTTCCTATGCCCCGAAAAGCACGGCTTTTCGCGGAAAAGAAGAGACTTCGGAGAGAAGAAACTAAGAAACTTCGGAAAGAGAAAAAATAAACGGAAAAAACAGAAATGATTTTTGTGCTTAAGGTTACAACAAACAAGGAAGACCAGGTTGCGGATTCAATAGCTGAAAAAGCCGGGAAAAAACAGCTGTCAGTTTACAGCATAATCCGGCCGCATGGGCTGAGAGGCTATATCCTTATAGAGGCAATTGACAAGGAGACAGTAGAGGAAGCATGTTTTAATCTGTCATATGTCAAGGGCATAATCCCCAAGACAGTTTCATATGATGAAATAAAGAACCTTCTGGAATACACTCCTGCAACAGTAAAGATGGAAAAAGGGGACATAGTCGAGATAATCGCAGAGCCGTTCAAAAAAGAAAAGGCAAAGATTATCAGGGTTGACAAAGCCAAAGAGGAGGTTGTTGTTGAGCTGTTGGGAGCCGCAGTCCCAATCCCAGTAACAGTAAAATTTGACAATATAAGGGTTATAAGGAGAGAGGAAGAAAAGCCAGCAGGAGAAACTCCCGCAGGAGAAAACCAGCCAGAATAAGGAAAAAGGCACAGCGGCAAATCCTTGTTGTTTCTTAAGATCAAAAAGTCCTTTGCTAGGACTTTAGGATGCAAGGAAATTCTATGAATTTCCTGCACAGAAAATCTGAAAGATTTTCAAGTGCTCAGAAATGCGTGACATTTCTGACATAAGATATTTAAATACATGCTAATTTTCTAATCTGCGATATAAATAAAAAAGATGAAATGGTGAAGATATACACAATAGGAGGTTATAGCGAAGTCGGCAAGAACATGACTGCCCTCGAAATAGGTGATGATGTAATTATTCTTGACTGCGGCTTGTATATGCCAGCGCTTGTTGAAGTAGAGGAGAGAGAAAAGCTTGTCATGAATGAGAAGAAATTAAGGGGCATAGGGGCGCTGCCTGAGGATACTCTGCTTGAGAGACTTGGCTTGAGAAATAAGGTAAGGGCTATTCTCGCAAGCCATGCCCATCTGGACCATATAGGGGCGATTCCTTATATCGCGCCAAGATACAGGGCAGAGGTTGTTGCAACACCCTTCTCAATTGAAGTACTGAACACAATAATGAGGGATGAGAAAATAAATATCCCCAATCCAATTGTGCCAGTAACCCCTAATTCATCCTACACTGTAAATGGCAAAAAGCAGTATAAGGTTGATTTCATCAATGTGACGCATTCAACACTCCAAACAGCATTGATGGCAGTTCATACCCCTGAAGGAGTTATTCTTTATGCAAATGACTTTAAGTTTGACAACACGCCGATACTTGGCAAGAAGCCAAATTACGAAAAATTGAAAGAGATAGCAAAAGAGGGTGTCAAGGCATTGATTGTTGATTCCCTTTATTCAGCAGAGGAAAGAAAAACGCCGAGCGAAAAAATCGCGAGGGGCTTGCTTGAGGATGTGCTGTTAACAACAAGCAACGAGGATGCCTGCATAATTGTCACAACATTTTCATCGCATATAGCAAGATTGAAGAGCATTGTTGATTTTGGCAGGCAGCTAAACAGGAAGATTGTCTTTCTGGGCAGAAGCCTTGCAAAATATGTCAATGTTGCTTCGCGCTTAAAACTTGAGACATTCAGCAGGGGCATTCCCATATGCACATACAAAAACCAGGTAGAATCAATACTGAAAAAAATTTCAAAGAACAGGAAGGAATACCTCGTTGTCTGCACAGGGCACCAGGGCGAGCCAGGCAGTATCTTAGACAGACTGTCAAAGAACTTGCTGCCTTTCAATTTCATGAGCCAGGACCATGTTATTTTCAGCAGCAGGACAATACCTACGGCAATGAATGTAGCCAACAAGCAGCAGCTTGAAAAAAGATTGAAGACAAAAGGCGTTAGGATATTCACAGATGTGCATGTTTCGGGGCATGCAGCAAGGGAAGATTTAAGGGATTTCATAAACATGCTCCAGCCAGAGCATATTATCCCTGCTCATGGAGACATGCAGAAATTAAGCAGCATGGCAGAGCTTGCATCAGAGCTTGGCTACCGGCTTGGAAAAGACTGCCATCTAAAGCAGGACATGCAAAAACTGGTGATATAATCATAGTAAACCAAAAGTTCAAATTCTAAAATGGTAAACAATGATTTGGTTATTGCAATCAAAAATGCTCTTGAAAGAGGGCAGCATATTGAACAGGCAGTAATCAGCCTTGTTAATGCCGGTTATCCCCGAGAGGAGGTTGAAGAGGCATCAAGGCAAGTTCATATGCTTGTTCAACCAAACAGGCAATTGCAACTGCCTTCAATTCCTATAAACCAGCAGGCAATGGACAAAAGTACAAAAAAGATTATTACGAGGATAATTATCCTGGGTGTAATAGCAGCCGCGCTTATAACTTTTCTGGTTGTATATTTAGTTTGATGTTTCTATTCCTATAAAATGGAAAATAGTCTTTATCTGCCTGCAGAGGATTCCATAATGCTTGCAAAAGAGGCTGCAAAATCAGGCAGGCACTTGTTTTTAGGATGCAAGGAAATTCTATAAATTTCCTGCACAGAAAATCTGAAAGATTTTCAAGTGCTCAGAAATGCCACGCATTTCTGACATAAGGAAAAACCAACCATAAATTTTTATAGCTAAATTTGCTTGGGATAACAGCTAGGGAGAGGGATTATAAACATGAAATTTGCCCATATCGCAGACGTGCATCTTGGGGCTTGGAGAGAGCCAAAGCTGCAAGAGTTGAATTTGGAAACATTCAGGAAAGCGATAGCCATATGCATAGATGAGAAGGTAGGTTTTGTTATTATTGCAGGGGATTTGTTTGATGTGGCTATGCCAAGCGTTGAAATCCTCAAGGAAGCTGTGTCTGAACTTAAGCGGCTGAAAGACAGCAGTATAGACTGCTATGTTATTGCAGGAAGCCATGATTTTTCTATTTCAGGCAAAACTTTTCTGGATGTTATTGAAAAAGCCGGCTTGTGCAGGAATATCTCCAAATTTTCAGAGAGGGATTTAGGCAATGGGGACATATTGACAATGCTTGAAGTGTGCGAGGAAAACAACTGCATTTTTGCAGGCATCCCTGGAAAAAAGGGGGGGTTGGAAACGAGGACATTCAAAAATCTGCAGATGCAGCCCTTACATGAATATGAGAATAAAATAAAGATTTTCATGATGCATACTACATTGACAGAGGCAAAGCCAAAAGAGCTTTATTTTATTGAGTCTGTTGACACGACAGAGCTGCCTGCTGGTTTTGATTATTATGCAGCGGGGCACCTGCATATTGTTTTTGAGTCAGAGTATAAAGGCAAGCCGGTTATCTATCCAGGGCCTTTATTCCCCAATAATTTCCAAGAGTTAGAGGAATTAAAACAGGGAAGCTTCTGCATTGTGGATGTTACTAATTCAGGAACAAAAATTGAGCGCAGGAATATCCGGCTGAAAGATGTTCTTCCTGTTCACGTTGATGTTTCAGGCAAAAATCCAGAGCAGGCAACACAGGAGATACTGAAAAGCATCAGGGAGCATGATATCAGTGACAAGATTTTAACATTAAAAATTTCAGGCTGCATTGAGGGCAAAACCTCTGATATGGACTTTGACAAAATAAACGCAGAAACCACAGGATGCTATGCAATGCTGAGAAACACAAATGACTTGACAAGCTCTAATATAAACATTGAGATTCAGACAAAAAGCAACAACATACATGACATAGAGAATGAGATAATAAACAGGTATGTCAAGGACGAAAAGGAGTGGGACTTTATCCCCTTCATAAACACCCTGCTTCACCTGGACATGGAAAAACAGGAAGGCGAGACAGTCGCGACATTTGAGGCAAGGGTTAATGACGAAGCAGTCAAGATACTTGGCTTGAAGGAGAAAATGTAAGGTGAGCCAGCTCGAGCATAAAATCAATACAGAATCAAAAGCAGAAAGCCAAAAGGGCTTGCAGGACTTGTATTTGGCAAACTGCGAGGACTGCGGCTGCCTTATACATATAGACGTTTACAACCTGCACAAGGCAGACAAAATCTGCAAAAACGGGGGGGTTTGCGGAACATGCTGGAAAAAATATTATGATGTTTACATCCAGCAAGGAGATGGAAAATGATACCAAAAACAGAATTAAGATACAGCAGAGTATATAATCAGATTTTAAATCCAGAATTTGGAAGAAAGGATATGTTGAAATTGAAGAGAAATTTCTCAAAATTTGAAGCCCTTTACAAAAAATATATCAGAAAGATATTAAGTTTGATAGAGAAACATAATAATAAATGGCAGAGAGACTATATTCCAATTTATCTGGTTGCTAAAGCAAAAAGCAGTTTTTCCGACCCCCTAACAATCAAATACAGAGAGAATGAAAAATATCTTTTAGTTGTTCTTGCACATGAATTGCTTCATAATAATTTAAGAGGCAAATGGAAAAACCCTAAAGAACTCCACAAATATATGAAACCAATTTTGAATAAAATTATATCCAAATTGCCAATTAATTTAGAAAAAGAACTTGAGATGTTTAATCTATCTATAAAGAGGATGTACAAATGATAATCAAAAATGAAAAAATGTATTTATTGTAATGGAGAATTAAAGTTAGTTGAAGACTTTTTCAAACAACACGGAGAAGAACAATATGATGAATTAAGAAAAGAATTTAGAGAGAACATTGGTGTTGAAATGAAAAAACTAGAAGATTATAATTGTATAGAGTGTGGAAGAATTTATGATAAGAATTTAGAGCCAACAAAATTTAGTTTAGGATGGTTAGCAAAAAATGATAATTAAAAAAATATATCTTGAAAATATCCGTTCCTATAAAAATGGAGAGATAGATTTTCCAAAAGGCAGCACTCTCCTTTCAGGAGACATTGGCTCTGGAAAAACTTCTGTTTTATTGGCAATAGAATTTGCCCTGTTTGGCCTGGAGAAGGGCAGCCTGTCTGGAAACAGCCTGCTGAGGATGGGGGAAAAAACAGGCTCAGTAAGGCTGGAGATGGAAATTGCAGGAAAAAATATTATAATTGAGAGGATGCTGAAAAAAGGCAAAACCTCTGCTGCCCAGGAAGCCGGCTATATCTCAATAGACAATGAAAAATATGAACTCTCGCCAACGCAGCTCAAGCAGAAAGTGCTTGAGCTGCTTAATTACCCCCCGGATTACCTGACAAAAACAAATCTGCTTTACAGGTACACAATTTACACCCCGCAGGAATCAATGCGGGAAATCCTGCTTGAAAAATCAGAGCTTAGGACAGACACCCTAAGAAGAATTTTTGGCATAGACAAATACAAGGCAGTTGCCCAAAATCTCGGCATTTTCTCGTCAAAATTGAGAGAGTCCATAAGAAACAAGGAAGGGATGATAATGGATTTGGAAAGCAAGAAACAAGAAATTGAAAAAAAACAGCAGGAAATATCAAAATTCAAGGCAGAGCTTGAAACCGCAAAAAAAGAGCTGGAAAACCTGCAGTCAACATTGAAAGAAAAAAAGGCAGAGCAGGAAAAAATTGAAAAACAAGCAGCAGAGATTGCTGAATTAAAGACAGAGATTGCTGCAAAAAAATCCGGGATAAATGCTGCAAAAGAGCAATTGCATCATTTCTTGACAGAGGAAAAAATCCTGAACACGCAAGTTAAAGAGCAGAGAGAAGAAACAAAAAATTTCAGATTCCAGGACATCGAACAGCCAAGATTGGAAAAAGAAAAATTAATTTCAGGGCTTGAAACAAAAAGACTCAGCCTGGAAAAGGAGATATCTGCATTGAACCACGAAAAGAGGCAGAACGAGAATGTAAAGATAAGCATCAGCGAGGTTGATGTCTGCCCCCTATGCAGGCAGGATGTGCCCCATAATCATAAGCTTGGCATAATCAGCAAGTCAAATGCAGAGATAGGGAAGCTTGAAGCTAATATAAGGGATAAAAGCCTGCAAAAAGAGGCATTGGACAAAAGCATCTCCCTGCAGAGAAAGCAGATTTCAGGGCTGCAGACAGCAGAAAAAGAGCAGATAGTAATGAAGAACAAGATTTCCAGAACAGAGGAAAAGGAGAATGACCTGAAAAAGCTGCAGGATACCCTGGAAAAAACAAGAGATAAGCTCAAGATTTCAGAGGCAGAACTGCAGAAACTTGAGGACAAGACAAGGGATTCTGCGAAATTTGAAGAGGAATACGCAAAATCAAAACATGAAGTGGAAAAAGCCAGGGAGCAGGAGAAACAAGCTGCAATAAGCAAAGCCAGGACAGAGAAGGAGATTGAAAACCTGCAGCAAACTGCTGTGGACTTGAAAGGGGAGATAGAGCAGAAAGAAAAAATCAAGGCGGATGTTGCTAACCTAAACAAGCTAAGAAAGTGGCTGCAGGACAAATTCCCTGCTGTTCTATCGGCAATAGAGCAGGCGGTCATGGCAAAGCTGCACGCTGATTTTTCAATGCTTTTCGAGAAATGGTTTTCAATGCTTGTATCAGAGCTTTCAGTCAGGCTGGACGAGAACTTCACCCCGATAATGGAGTCAAGGGGGCATGAACTGGATTACTCTTTCCTGTCAGGCGGAGAGAGGACAGCAGTTGCCTTGGCATACAGGCTTGCATTGAACCAGGTTATAAACTCATTTATAAGCAAGATAAGGACAAGAGAGATACTCATACTTGATGAGCCAACCGATGGCTTTTCATCAGAGCAGCTTGACAAAATGAGGGACGTTCTGATTGAATTGAATGTGAAACAGCTCATTCTTGTCAGCCATGAATTCAAGATAGAAAGCTTTGTCGAGAACATTATCAGGTTCAGAAAGCATGACGGAATAACGAGCGTGCAGAAATAAGGGGCAAAAATTAATTAAGGTAATAGAACCCCAAATCGCAACCTTTATAAACTATAGTAAGTTATATAATTAATATATAAAATGGGAACAACAATACAGGTAAGCAATGAATTGCTGGAAAGATTAAAAGTAATGAAAATAAGCAATAATGAAAGTTATGAGTCACTTATATGGGATTTAGTGGAGGATTCCATGGAATTGTCAGAAGAGACAAAAAGAAATATCGCCCAGTCAGAAAAGGAAATCAGAAAGGGGAAAGTCCATAAATGGGAAGATATAAAAAAGGACCTTAAAATCAATGTATGAAATAATAGTTTCTGATAAGGCAAAAGAGCAGTTAAGCAAACTCCCCCAAGAAATCAGAAATAGAATAGGCACAGTTCTAGAAAGGATAAGAATAAGGCCTTTTCATTTTGTAAAAAGGGTTGTTGGGAGCCCTTATTACAGGTTAAGAGTTTGCGATTATAGGATTATTTTAGACATTAAGCAAGATAAGCTTATCATATTTGTAATTGAAGCAGGGCACAGAAAAAATGTATATAAGTAAGCTACTAAGAAAAATCAGAACCATAACCTTTATAAATCAATCATAACTTAAAAAAACAGAGGTTCTTAATTTGTTTACACTTCTTTGAAAAATGGACGATGAATTGAAGAAAAATATCCTGAAAACCGGAACAAGCATACTTGGGATAGTGTGCAAGGACGGCATAGTAATGGCTGCAGACAGGCAGGTGACAGCAGGCAACATAGTCATGGCAAAAAATGAGAGGAAAATTTCCCAAATAAATGATTATACCCTTATTGCTGCAACTGGCATGGTTTCTGATTCCCAGATGTTGACTAAGGTACTCACAGCAGAATTAAAGCTCAAGGAATTAAGAAGCAAGGCAAGGCCAAGCATAAAAGATGCTACAGGATTGTTTTCAATGCTTATATACAGAAATATAAGGCAATTATCCCCAATTATGGGGGTAGTTGGGGCTCTTGTTGGGGGATATAATAGTGATGGCACCTTTGAGTTATATACCCTTGATTTTGGCGGAGCAATCTACAAAGTGGAGGATTACGACGCAAACTTCGGTAGCGGCATGCCATACATATTAGGAATCTTGGAAAGGGGATACAAGAAAGAAATGAGCGTCAAGGATGGAATCCAGCTTGCAATTGAATGCATAAAATCTTCTACCCAGAGAGATACAGGAAGCGGGCATGGAATTGATGTTTTTGTGATAACCAAAGATGGAATAAGGCAGGAAGTAGAGGAAAGGATAGAGCCGAGATATGTGGCAGAGGAGAGAAAGTAATTTTCCAGAAGGAAAATCAGGCTGCCAGAAATCACAGCGGATTCATAATCAAAAGTTCTCAAAACTTATGTTTTGATTTGAAGAATATTTTTACTTAAAATCTTTTAAAAAATGTCAGATATAATAGGCAGCATTCTTAAGGAATTGCCTGCCAAGGTTATAAAAGACGCCCAGTTTGAAGGTGCGAACATAGTTCTCTACACAACAGACAGGGATTTTTTCCTTGATTCAGAGCAGAAAATAAAGGCGATAGTAGACAAAATCAAGAAAAGAATAGAGCTGAGGGCAGACGAATCAATCCTGCTTGACAAGGAAAAGGCTGAGAAGTTAATCCGCGAGACAGTTCCGGCAGAGGCAGAGATTACAAAAATAATCTTTGATGTGCAGAGAAGTGTTGTGATAGTTGAAGTCAAGAAGCCCGGGCTTGCGATTGGCAAGGGCGGGGAAACCCTTCATGCAATAAGAAAAAATATATTCTGGCTTCCTCAAATCCAGAGAAGCCCAGCCATAAAAAGCAAGATAACAGAGAACATAAGGGAAGTCCTGTACTTAAACAACAATTATAGGAGAAAGTTCCTGAATGATGTTGGAAGCAGGATATACAAGGACTGGAACCCTGAGAAGATAGAGGAATGGGTTAGGTTGACATTTCTTGGCTCTGGAAGGCAGGTTGGAAGAAGCTGCCTGCTATTAACTACGCCTGAATCGAAAATCTTGTTTGATTGCGGCATAGATGTTGCAGCCCAGAGCAATTCAGATAAATTTCCTATCCTTAATGTGCCTGAATTTGACATTAAGAATTTGGATGCAGTTATAGTAAGCCATGCCCACCTTGATCACAGCGGATTTGTGCCATGGCTTTACAAAATGGGCTATAAAGGGCCATGTTACATGACAATGCCTACGAGGGACATAACAGCATTGCTTGCTTTGGATTATATTGGTGTGGCATACAAAAAAGCTACGCAGCCATTATTCAGCTCAACAGACATCAAGGACATGGTGAAACATTCAATCTGCTTGGAGTATAATGAGGTTTCTGACATTACTCCAGATGTGAGATTAACACTTTACAATGCAGGGCATGCTTTAGGCTCTGCAATGGTTCATCTGAACATAGGGAATGGCTTGCACAATCTTTTATACTGCGCTGATTTTAAGTATGGAAGGACAAGACTGCTTGAGCCGGCGATAACGCAGTTTCCAAGATTAGAAACAATGATTATTGAATCAACTTACGGAAGCAAGCAGGATGTTCTGCCTCCGAGAGAAGAGGCGGAAAATGCCCTGCTCGACGTGATAAAAAGAACAATAGAAAGAAAGGGCAAGGTGTTGATTCCAGAGTTGGGGTTAGGCAGAAGCCAGGAAACAATGCTTATTTTAGAGCAGGCAATGAGGTCAGGTGTCTTGCCGCAAGTGCCTATATACATAGATGGCATGATTTGGGATGTAACTGCAATCCATACAGCATACCCTAACTTCTTGGCGTCAAATGTCAAAGCCCAGATTTTTCAGGACAAGAACCCCTTTGCTTCTGAAGTTTTCAGGAGAATTGGCTCTGCGCAGGAAAGGCAGGAGGTTGTTTTAGGCGGCCCATGCATAGTTTTAGCCACTTCAGGAATGTTAGTTGGCGGAGCATCAGTTGAATACTTGAGAGAATTTGCAGATTCAAAGAAGAACAGCATTGTATTTGTTTGTTATCAGGGTGTTGGAAGCCTTGGAAGGCAGGTGCAGGACGGCGCAAAGGAAGTGAGATTCCAGGTTGATGGCAATGAAGAAGTAACTCCTGTAAATCTTGAGGTTATTAAAATAGATGGCTTGACTGCGCACTCTGGCAGGAACCAGCTTCTGGCATTTGTCAATAATTCCATGCCAACACCAAAAAGAATAATTGTCAATCATGGTGAGCAGTCAAAATGCCTGGATTTGGCATCAACAATTTATCAGCTTAACAGGATTGAAACCTCTGCGCCGAGAAATCTTGAGACGATAAGATTGAGATAATGTCGAAAGCAAGGCACAGAAAATATAAAAGTCATGACTCAAGTTCCTAACAAACATATTTCTTATTCAAAAGCAGAATAAGGTATCTTTAAATCCATAAATCTTCCTTTACATTTAGGACATTCCATTTCAAAATATTCGGTTCCGTCTTTTTCTTTGTGTAATTCCCCTTTTATAAGTTCAACATTGCATTTTGGGCATTTCATCTTATTCTTCTATTATTGTCTTTGTTTTTGAGATGATTTCTTTTGCTAATTCAAAAAGCTCTTTGTAAAGATTATCCTTAATGGAAAGGCTTGTTCCGTACTGGTATTGCTCCCTGATTTCAACACTTGTTTTTTCCCTGCTTTTCTCAATATCTAAAGACGCTATCCTGTCTAATAATTCTTTTTCAAAATCTATCTTGCTGTCTTCAATTAAACTATGAATTAATGCGAATGTGCATTCCTGATTTCCAGATTCATAACCAAATTTCGCAGCAATTGCAAGCAGACAGTGATACATTGAATAGAAAACTGTGCTTACGCTTATATCAGAGAAATTTCCTTTTTTCAGATAATCAGTTGCCATAAGATAATGTTCTGCTTTCTTTATATATTCCCTTGCTTTCTCTAATTCTGGATTTGTCTTGATAAGACCCCTATGCTTTCCTGATTTCTTTAGTTCTCTTTCAGCTTTTTTCAAGCACCAATCAATCTTATTCTTTGCATGGCTCATTTTTCAAGCGAACTTATAATTTTATCCTCACCAAAAATAACAATGCCCTTTATAGCGTCAAGTAAGGGTTTATCATTCCTTTTAATATTTTTCTTTAAATCCTCTTCTCTTTGGTATAGCGGATGTAATTTTTTGATATTCACAAGATTAATATTCTCTATCTCTTTTTTCAACCTTGAAAATCCTTTATTATCTATAATCAAAAGAACATCTATATCTTCAGCTTCTTCACGCTTCTTTAGAATAGAGCCAAATAAAACAGCAGAATCAGCACTTTTAATCTTTTTAAGTTCAGCAACCCATCTTTTTATATAAGCAGGAGCTTGCTCAGACTCCCTTTTCAGCAAAAATTTAATATATTGCCTTACATAATCATTATTAAAGTTCAGATTGTAGAATTTAGCCTTTCCAAGTTCTCTTGATATTACTATGTTCTCTTTTTCAAGTCTTTTAGCTATTTTTAGAGCCCCCATTGAGCTGATTCCTATATGCTTCGCTATGCTATTTGCGTTATATTCTATCTCAGGGCTTTTGAAGATGCTTAAGACAAAAAGCATCTCATTGTTTGTTATGTCTTCCATATCAACTCACAGTTTATACATATAAACTCACAGTTTAAATATCTTTTGGTTGTATAAAAGAGACCGGCTCAAGAGAAATAGAGGTGATAGAATACAGCACATTCATAGAAAAACAGTCTGAGATGCTTAGGAAAGCGGGCAGGCAGTTAAAAAGCTATGGTGAGGGTTTTTAAGCTTTGTGCTATGATAAGAGGGCGATTTAAAACACTTTTCATCAATCTATATTAATGCGGTTTTTAAGGAAGGATATGCTATAGGGTTTTCTGTATAATTTAATCTTTTCTATGCTTCCAAGATTTCTAACAACCCTCTTAACAAGCTCTTAATAAAACTTGCTTTTTTTGAATTTTCTCAACGGGGTTTTTGCTGCTGGCTTGATTTTGCCAAAAATAGGCTCTTAACACCCTCTTAACGAAGCCATTAGAGCAAGCTTTAAAAACTTAATACCTTTGTATTAAAATAAGGTATTATTAGCAGAAATAAGGTTAAGAAGAAAGATCAAGGCTCCAGATTTCTTAAAGCAGTCAACATGAGGTAACCAAGAACTTAGGCTCATTATCAACTTTCTTGTATTTTTCTATTATTACACAGAAACAAATCAAAGCATCAGGATGGGCAACTTATTCTAAAAGTTCCTTCAGTCAGGCATATAACTTTGTTCCCTTCTATCCTGTAATATTTTATGTCAGGATTGTCAACCTTTGCCTTGCAGCAGAGATTGTTTGCCATATTAGCCGCAAGCGCATCAAAATTATCTTTTACCTTGCTGAGTTCAGCATCCCTGTCAGATATTGTCTGCCCAAGTTCCTTATTATCCTGCTGCAATAAGCCTGTTTTTTCCTTGCATTCCAGCATATCGTTGTTGCTCTGCTGCAGATTTGAAAGCAGCTGCTGGCTGAATTCATAGCAGGAGGACAGATTGCTGGTTGATTCTGCCAGATTGGACCTTAATTCATGGAGATTATTGGTGTATGTTTCGAGGGATTGGTTCAGCTGCTTCATCTGCCCGTAGACACTGTATCCTATTGCAATTGGGCGGGCAAAAAACATGGCTCCAATTAGCAGAATGTTAATGCATACAAGAAAAACCGCAATTTTTTTCCTGCCTGTCATAGTAACTCCTTTTTATTCATGGCTAATTAACTATATAAATATTTTTAAAGTTGTAGTAACTTTGAAATTAACCTAAAAAGGGGAAAATGCGTCTTGTTTATTTGTCTATCCTTGCGATTATCATAGTAACAGCCGCTGCCTTCTTTCTTGTCCCCTTCAAAAACCCCTTTGTCGTAAAAAACAGCAAGGAAATGCCTTTTGGCTCTTCACAGGAGAAAGCCTCGCCCTCAAACTATATAAATGCAAGCCAGATTGAAATCCAAGACAGCAGAATAATAATCACAATAGATAATGCAAGCATGGGCAGATTTGCAAACACAAGCAGCATGATGCCCTTGATTGATGAGGATTCCAACAGCATCAGAATCGTTCCAAGCAGCCCTGAACAAATTCATGTCGGGGATATTATCACTTTTGAGCAGGATAATATCCTAATTGTCCATCGGGTTATAGAAACAGGATATGACAGCAATGGATGGTATGCCACAACAAAAGGCGACAACACAGAGCAAAATGACGGCAAAATAAGATTCGAGCAAATCAAATATATCACGATAGGGATTTTATATTAGCTAAAACAGCATCCCCACAAGCCACGCGAGGATGCACGCCGGGCTTAAAAACAGCATTGCGGGATAGAACTTGCCTTTCTTTGCGAAAGCAAACAAAAGAAATAGAGCAACAGTGGAAATAACTGAGATTAATAAAGCAGGAATCCATCCTGAAGCCCTTAAAATAACCCCTGCAAATATCAAAGGGAAAGTAACATCCCCCCCTCCTAAAATCGCAAGATTGACCTTTATTTTCAGCCTTTTCAATATTCTCCCTCTTTCTTTCTGCGGCAATGCCTTAATTCTTGCTATTTTTGCCCTGTCCTTTTTTGCAACATAGGGCACAAAAAAGCCAGTGAAAACTTTAAGCTGCTGCATCTGGAAATTTGCGAGTTTCTGCATAAAGCCAGAGTGCCAGACAGCATAAACATCATACAAGGCAATGGCAACAAGCAGTCCAGCAGCGGCCCATATATTCAAAATAGGCACAAAAACAGCGGCAATGCCGGGATAAATAAGCAACTCAGTCAGATTATGGGTTATTTTGTTTGGCAGGAAAATTTTATAAAAGGCAAGCGGAAAAGCCAAAACAAAGGCAAGCATCTGCACATTTGAAAGGAAACTCAATTTTGAGAGGAAGGCATTAAAAACAATTGCCATCGAAATTGTAACCACAGAAAATAACCATATCCTTAGGAGAAGGTTTGCTTTCTTTTTCATAAGGAAAAAGAGTATCAGGGTTGCGATAATTATGCTGATTATTATGGATGTAAATGCGTCTCTGGGCTGCATTTCAGGAGGCTGCATGCCATAGGGCAGCGGGGGGGTTGTTATAACATCCTCGATTGCCCCGGTTGTGGCATTCACCACTTGTTCTTGCTGGGGAGAATAGGCATGAATAACCGCTAGACCAAGCAGCTGCGCAAAGAGAAACATTGCCAACAGCAGCAAGGTTATCCTGATATTATGCTTCATTTTTTATCATCTCTTTTACGGTTATCCTAGCAGGGAGACAAAAACCTTTATAAATTTATTCTGCCTTGCAGCAAAATGAAAAAAGAGAGCAGGAAGTTTACTGTTACGCCATGGAAGATTGAGGGCAATATACAGGAAGAGGATTATGCAAAATTAACCAAGGAATTTGGGACAGAGCCATTAACAAATGAACTGCTTGAAAGGATAAAAAAGCATACAGGAGAGCTTCATTACCTGTTAAGAAGAAAAATCTTCTTCTCTCATCGTGACTTGAAATGGCTGCTTGACGAGTATGAAAAGGGCAACAAATTTTTTCTTTACACAGGGCGGGGGCCTTCAGGCAATGTCCATCTTGGGCATCTGCTGCCATGGATTCTGACAAAATGGCTTCAGGACAAGTTCAAGGCAAAACTTTACTTCCAGATGACAGATGACGAGAAATTTTTAGTAAGCCAGAAACTCAGCCTGGAAGAAACAAGAAACTATGCATATGAAAATGCATTGGATGTCATTGCCCTTGGATTCAAGCCAGAGCTGACTAAAATAATAATAGACACTGAAAACATAAAGAAACTTTACCCCATTGCACTAAAAGTGGCAAAAAAGCTTACATTCTCCACAGTCAAGGCGGTTTTTGGATTTGACAATGCGACAAATGTCGGCATGAATTTCTTCACTTCAATTCAATCTGCTCCTTGCTTCATTGAAAACAAGCCATGCCTGATTCCCTTGGGCATTGACCAGGATCCGCATTTCAGAATTACAAGGGACATAGCGCCGAAACTTGGCTTTATGAAACCTGCGTTGCTTCACTGCAAATTCGCTCCTGGTTTGGGTGAGTCTGGCAAGATGTCTGCCTCGCAGCCAGAAACAGCTATATTCACGACAGATTCAGAGAAGGATGTTGAGTTCAAGATTAGAAACGCATTCACAGGAGGAAGAGAAACAATAGCAAAACAAAAACAGCTTGGAGGCATGCCTGAAAAATGCACAATTTACCACTACTTGCTGTATTTCTTTGAGCCGGATGACAAGGCAATGCAGGAAAAGTTTCATGCATGCAGAATGGGGCAGACATATTGCGGGGAGTGCAAGGTAAAACTCGCTGAAACAATCAACAAATTTTTAAGAGAGCACCAGAAAAAGCGGGAACTTGCAAAAAAACAGCTTGGCAAGTTTCTGATGAAAGATTAAAACCTTTACAAATTTCTAAAAAACAAAATTAAGTTACCACTTCTAACTAATTACAATACCGAAAGCTTTATAAATAACTGTTACTGCTAAATAATAACAAAATTAAGGACAAAAATGACAAACACAATATGCAATAAATGCGCTGAATTAAAGAAAAAGCATAATGCACTCATACTTATCTTAGAGCAGGATACTAATAAAGGGGATAAAATAAAACAGGAGCAACTTGAATTAAAAAAGAGTTATGTTAAAATGCTTACCGCTGATTTTGTCGGCTATGATAAAATAAACAGCATCCATTACTGTTATACCGGATGCGATAAGGATATAGGTAGATAAAAATGGTAATCTTACAAAAAATCAAGGAAATCTCAACAGCGATTTCAAAGTATTGCAATAAACAGAGAATAGGGGAATTATTTGATGAAAGCGCAAAAGTAAGCCATAATTACATGATGGATCAGATTTCTTATCTAGACAAATCAAACACCCCCGAATTTATGAAGGAAATTTACAAGGCAGATGTTATGTCAAGAACACTGGAAGGGAGGGCGTTATTCGCGGATTACATGTAAAATGATAATCAAACCAGAATTGCTCAAGAAAATAAGGCACAGCTTCGGCTTGAACATCTATGAAGCCAAAGTATGGCTGGCATTGCTTTCAAAAGGTGTCGGTTCAGCAGGGGAAATCGCAGAAATTTCAGGAGTTCCTAGAAGCAGAACCTATGATGTTCTTGAAAGTTTGGAAAAACAGGGCTTTGCCATAGAAAAGATAGGCAAGCCAGTCAAATACATTGCAGTCAAGCCAAGCATAGTTCTTGAAAAATTGAAGAATAACACATTAAAGGAAGCAGAGGAAAAAGCTGAGACACTTGCCAATTTGAGAGGAACAGCAGAGTATGATGAGTTAGAATTATTGCATAAGCAGGGCATCGAGCCGGTTAAATCTACAGACTTGTCCGGGGCTTTGAAAGGCAGGAACAATATCTATACACAGCTTGCAGAGATGCTTGAAAATGCTGAAAAGGAGATTATTCTTGTCACGACAGAAATAGCATTGCACGATGAACTTAAAGTGCTTAAGCCGATATGCGCAAAACTGCAAAAGCATGGGATAAAAGTCAAGATAGCAACCAATACAAGCGAGGAAAAAATAAAGCAGTTGAGCAAGGAGCTTGGAACAGAAATCAGGTGCATGAATCTCAACGCAAGATTTTGCGTTATTGACGGCAAATCTGTAATGTTCATGCTTACTGACAAGGCAAGTGAGAAGGAAGAGGAGCTTGGCATCTGGATAAATTCTGAGTTTTTCGCAAGTGCATTAAAGCAGTTGTTTGAAATGGCATGGCAGAGCTAGAAGTGAGGGGGAGAAAATGAACCACAATAAGAAAAAAGGAGTATTGGAATTGATGCTTGAAAATGCCGGCAAGGATGCCATAAAAATAGGGCTTATGGCTGCTTCGCCAATAATCGGCAATCTCTCAACAAAATTAAGAGATAGAATAGAGAACACATTGGGGGAGGACTGCTATAATCCAGTTATTTCTGGCATGGTAAGCTCTGTTTCAAATGTAGTTTTATACCCTTTGCTTACAAGTAAAATCACACATAATGGCTGGCTTGCCGCTGGTGCTTTTGCATATGCACTGCTTGAGCGCTCCATAAGAGATGATAAGTATAATGACAGCGAATTTGGATTTGATAGATACCCAGCATCACTGCCTGGCAAAATCCTTTCATTACCAATGGAATACACAGCAAACCTGTATGACAGGGCAAAGGCACAATTAAAGTAATGGAGAGAAAATGGCAGGACCAAATCTGTTAGAAAAAACCCAAGATGCAGAAAAAGAGGAAATCTTCTGCAACAGGAGCATATACAACAATTGCGAAATCAGGGGAAGCTACAATAAGGAGATTTATTTTGCAAGGCTGATAGACAGCAAGTCAGGCGAGATAATCAAGGAAGTTCCAGTTCCTATCTTAGAGGTTTTAAAGGGAAGCAAGGATGAGCATGATTCTTTTGCAAGAATTTATAATTTTGTCCATTCGGATATGACAAAAAATTTTGACATAATATGCCTCCATTCATTGGCTAATATTTATTCAGGTAAAAAATGAACCAATTCAAAACAAATTACAGATTTTTTGAAGCGAGGGCAAAGAAACTAGAAGAGGCAATTGTTAATATGCAAAAAGAAACACACATTGTCTTTGAGATATTGGTTGAATCATCCCGAGAAAAAGCGCAAAAAGGGGATATTGAATATGCACACAATCTGCTAAATAACCTTGCTGTTTATGTAAAATGAGCAAATTAAAAAATATTCTGGCTGGAGCGACGATTGCAGGGGGGTTAGCGCTTGCTGTAGCAACATTCAATCTGCCCCATCTTTGCAGGGAGACAGTCACAGCCACGGTAAAAGACAAGGAAGTTAAGAGATACAAGGATAAAGACAAATATCTCATATTCACAGACAAAGGCGTGTTTGAGGACACAGACTCATGGGTAGAGCTGAAATTTAATTCTTCTGATTTATATGGAAAATTGGAGAGGGGAAAAAGTTACAATCTGGGAGTGTATGGATGGAGAATACCTTTTTTGTCCAAATACAGGAATATCACAAAAATTAAAGAGAAAAAATAAAATGAGAAAGCAAGAGAATATAAGAGAAGATGAGAATTCCCCAACCCTCAGAAGCTACTTGAATGAGATTTCTAATCAAACAATATCCCAAGCCAGAAAAGAAATTAAACTACAGGACTGGAGAAAGACTTTAATATCCTGTTTCGTGCTGATAAGGGATTCTTCTTCAAAAACTGGAGGTGCAGAACTGGACAAAATTCTTGAGTTATTTGAGGATGTAAGTGATGGGACAGAGTATATCCGCAAGGAAGGAGTAATAAACAGGTTGTATGTTTTTCTTGGGCGTGAATATTTCCCGCAGGGAAAAGCATCAGGACTCCAAAGGGAGTTGGTAAAAATAAAGACAAAATATTTTCCTGATTCAGCCCACAAAGATGTCGGATATTTTAGAGAGGGGCTAAGGAATTCACCAGGTTCTATTTAGAAAAGACCTTGGAGAGAGAATATTACAAAAAGGTTTTTAAAATCGCTCTGCTTGCTCTCATAATGAATGATAAAGAGGGCATTGCAAGCAGCTTAAGCCCGATTGAAAGGAAAATACTTCCTTTTCTTGAATGCAAAAATGTGGAAGAGATAGTAGAAAAGGCAAAAACAGACAAAACTACTGTTCTAAGGGCTTTGGAATTCCTGAGCAACAAGAAGATTGTTGAATTAAGCTGCAAAAAGCAGAAAAATGTTGTTCTTGGCTCAAATGGCGTTCTCTATACAAAAGACGGGCTGCCAGAGAGAAAACTGCTTAACATATTCTCAGAAGAAACTTCATTTAGTTTGGAAGAGGCAGGGAAAGAGTCTAGCTTAAGCGAGAATGAATTCAAGGCAGCTTTAGGGGCATTAAAGAAAAAAGCGTTAGTTAATGTGGAAAATGGCAGGATAGCATTGCAGGGCACAAAAGAGAATGTTTCAAGAAAAATGCCTGAAGAGGTTTTTCTCGAACAGCTGCCGATTGAAGTTGAAAGCCTGACAGCAGAACAGAAATATTGCCATGAACATCTGAAAAACAGGAGAGATATCGTCAGAATAGAAGAGCAAAAGGCAATTTCTTTTCAACTGACTGCCTTAGGCAAGAGCATAGCAAAAGAGCCGCTTAACAGCACATTTGTTGAGCAATTGACCCCTGAAATGCTTCAGAAGGGCACATGGAAGGGCAAGAAATTCAGGAGATATGACATAATCAGCAGGGTTCCAAGGATTTATGGCGGGAGAAGGCAGCCTTGCTACGAATTCTTGCAGAATGTAAGGGAAAAATTGGTTGCAATGGGCTTTGAAGAGATGAATGGAAGCATAATTGAAAATGAATTCTGGAATTATGATGCATTGTTTCAGCCGCAGTTTCATGCGGCAAGGGAATGGAGCAGCACTTACTATATAAAGAACAAGCTTAAGCCAGAGCAGATAGACAAGAAAATTCTTGCGAGAGTTAAGCAGCAGCATGAGGCATCATGGCAGTATTCATGGAAAATTGAAAATGCCCTAAAATATATCTTGAGGCCGCAGGGCACTGTGCTTTCAGCAAGACAACTTGCAAAAGCAAGGATTCCAGGCAAATATTTTGCAATAGCAAGATGCTACAGGCCAGATGTGGTTGATGCAAGCCATCTTTCAGAATTCAACCAGGCTGAAGGAATTATAGTGCAGGAAAATTTAACGCTGAGAAACCTGTTCTATATCCTTGAACTGTTTGCAGGGGAAATCGCAAATGCCAAGGAAATAAAATTTGTCCCGCATTATTTCCCTTTTACAGAGCCGTCTGTTGAACTGCATGCCAAGCATCCAAAATTCGGCTGGATTGAGCTGGGCGGTGCAGGCATTTTCAGAAGGGAAGTTGTTAAACCCTTGCTTGGCAAAGACATAACTGTTCTGGCATGGGGCTTGGGCATTGACAGGCTTGCAATGTTTAACCTAAACATAAATGACATAAGGCAGCTGTTCAGCCAAGACATTGACTGGCTGAGAGGTGTGAAATGATAAATAAAATTCTAGACAGCATAGAATATATAATCTGGGGCAAAAAAGATTATAACCTTGAGATAAGCCACTCAAATATTTTCATAGAAGAAGATAAAAAAAAGCTGGAGAAAATTGCAGGATACACAGGCAGTTTTATTGTTACTGAGAAGGGCTATTTGCTCGGCGGGCATGATGACAATCTGCCAGAGAAAGCATATGCCACAATCTGTAACGCAGAGAAACTGCCGCCAACAATAATCTATGAAAACGGCAATATCAAGGAAATAGTCAGGAATATCTTGGGATTGAGATTAGCAGAACTAAATTACCAGCAGGAAAGGGAGAAGGCCTGCTGCAAGCTTTCATTTGCCTAAAAATGCCAACAATTGAAATTTCGAAAAAGGATTTGTGCATCTTGACAGGAAAAAATTTCAGCAGCGAGCAGCTTGCAGAGATGCTGCATTACGCAAAAACAACAATTGAATCGGCTGATGCCGATACCCTCAAATTAGAAGCAGGAGATGCAAACAGGCCTGACTTGTGGAGTGTTGAGGGCATTGCAAGAACATTGAAAGGGCAGATTGGAAAGGAAACAGGCATGCCAAGGTACAGGGCAGAAAACTCTGGCTTTTTATTAAAAAATGCAGGAGTAAAAGCAAGACCATTGATAGCGTGCGCAGTTGTAAAAAATCTCAAGCTGGATTATAATGCAATAAAACAGATTATACAATTGCAGGAAAAATTATGCGAGAATTTTGGATTAAAGAGAAAAGAAGCGGCTCTGGGGATATATGACTTTGACAAGATTAAATGGCCCATAACATACACAGAAGCAAAGCCAGACGCAATAAAATTTGTGCCTTTGGACATGCAAGAGGCATTAACACCAAGAGAGATTCTCCAGAGGCATGAGAAAGGCAGGCAATACAGCAATTTGCTTGCTGATGAAAGGGAATATCCGATTATTATTGACTCTGCAAAACAGGTTTTGAGCATGCCCCCAATAATAAATTCAGATTACACGGGGAAGGTTACAGAAAAGACAAAAAATGTTTTTGTTGAGGTTACAGGTTTTAGCTGGAGATTTATCCTGCCTGTTTTGAACATAATGGTATCTGCATTGGCAGAAAGGCAGGGCAAAATTTACTCTGTCAGGGTTGCAGGCAAAAATAAAATCATCACCCCAAATTTCATGCCAAAAGCAACAAAACTGAACATTGAATACTGCAACAGGATTATTGGCACACGACTTGCAGCAAAAGAGATTTGCAAACTGCTTGAAAAGGCAAGATTCAGCACAAAATTGCTTGGGAATTCAATAGAGGTTTCTTATCTCCCTTACAGGCAGGACATAATGGATGAGCGTGACATAATAGAGGATGTTGCGATTGCCTATGGCTATGGCAATCTTAAGCCAGAAGAGGCAAAGATACCGACAATAGGCAAGGCAAGCGAGTTTATTGCAGCAAGAAACAAACTTACAGAATTGCTGCTTGGCTTGAACATGCAGGAAATAGCCACCTTTACATTAACAAACAAGGAGACATTGCTTAAAAAAATGAATCTTCCGGAGATAGAAGTTGTAGAGGTTGGCAATCCTGTTTCTGCAACTTACAGCTGCATAAGAGATTCCCTTATCCCAAGCATTCTTGATTTCCTAAGCCAGAACACAAAAAAGGAATTTCCCCAAAGAGTTTTTGAGGTTGGAGAATGCTACGACATAAAAGAGCAGAAAACAAAAAATAGGATTTGCATTGCAGTAACATATAAAGACGCAAACTTCACAGAAGCCAAGCAAGTTATTGATTATATAGCCAAGGCATTAAGCTTTGAATGCAATATTCATGAAATAACAGATTCAAGATTCATAGATGGCAGGGCAGGAAGCATAAAGATAAACAACAAAAGTTCAGGAATCTTGGGGGAAATAAGCCCAAAAGTTCTAAACGCATTCAGAATAGAGATGCCTGTCGCGATGCTTGAGATAGATTTGGATATTTTTAGTTAAGGGCCTCTTGGCTTTTCTTCTATTTCCTTTGCTTTCTTTACTACAATCTTCATGTCAGAAAGATTGTCAGGGTCAAATATCACAGTATATAGATTATACTTATCTGTTCCAGGATTGACACATATTGTTTTTCCGATATTTTGCTTGTATTCCCCAGTTAGGCTGTATGACTCATGGATATGCCCATGCAGTGTCAGAAGCGGCTGATATTTTTCAATGAATTCTCTAATTGCAATCGAGCCAACATGCCTCCAGCCCTCATAAAATCCCGCCCTGTCATGCACTGTATTTGAAGGTGGCGAATGGATTACCACTATCATCTTTTCTATCCTTTCTGTTCCAACATCTGAAACAAAATTTTCTAAATCTTTTGCAATAGTATCTTTTCTGCAAGCAGGAGTGTCAAGATTAACGCCGCTTATAATACAGCCCTTATCATTCTTACTACTTTTATAGCCAAAAAAACTGCAATCTCTTTGTGGCTTTTCATCCCTGTCAAATTTTTCCCAATCCTTTATCCCAAAAGGAGTCAAAGGGACATAAGAGTAGCCAGCAATGAAAACATCCTTGGAGATCTCGTGTATCTTCGGTTTTTCTTTTTTCTTGTCATAGAGCAGTTTCACAATCCCCCTTCTTTCAGCATCTTCCAGAATGTCAAGATTGCATGAAAAGTCATCATTTCCCATCATAATATAAACCTCTTTTTTGCCTTTCAATCTCTCCATTCTTGGGACAAGATATTTCTCTAGAAATACCCGTTGGTTTCCTGCCATAAGCCAAAAATATTCACTGTTAGAGATTGTTTCAAATCCAACCTCTGTCCCAACCACATAATTAGGCAGAATATCCCCCCCTATAACAACGGCATCAGCTTTTTCCTCAAAAAGCCTTTCATAAAGCCCTTTGCCCCCATGCAAGTCAGTTGCGTATGCTATTTTCATTTTCCTCTTTTTCTAAAACAGATTTTAATTTTAAACCGCCATCCTATCTATAATCGAGAGATTTTTTGGAGCATTTGAAGCTTTTTTATAAGCATCATAGGCAGGCATTTTGTATGCTGCAATTTGAGTTGAGCAAATGTAATCCTTCTTTCCATTGTCTATTGCAAGCCAGCACAAGAAACCCCTTATATTGAAACCATTGCTTAATGCCTCCCTGTAATGTGCACTTTCATGCTTGACAGACTCATTTATCCTTCCTGTAACAAAGCCATTTTTTTCCAAGAACTTCCGCATTTTTCCCAATGATGGAAAAATGTATTTGTCCTCTTCATAAAGCATTTTAGAATATTTATTCTCAATCTCCCTCTTTTTTTGCTTGAGGAAGAAGAGGGCCTTGTCCTCATCAAAAATTCCTGCCATCAGTCTTGCAAAAGCAAGATTTTCCATAGCCTTTACCTCTTTGTAGAATTCAACCAAATCAGAAAACCTCGTTTTTGGCTTTATCACCTTTCTTTTCATATATACCAAAATAGCCAAATACTTTTAAAGATTGTTGTAATTACAGAATTATGAAAAAAACAAGGATTGACAGATTAGACGAATTCCTAAGAAAAGAGAACATGTCTGACCAAGCTGGAGGCACTTTCAAGACAATAGACAGTATGCTCTCGCATTTGGGAATTGACGGAAAAAAACAGAGAGAAGAACTAATCTCGCGCCTTTATTCCACTGTTGGCGTTAAGAAAGAAACCAAGGAAATGAAATCCTATGCCAAAAACTGCATAGAAAACAAAAAGGAGTTTATTCTTTATTTCAAGAAAGTTCCAAGAGGCTATCATGCAAGAATATACCTGCCGTTAAAGAAATAATCACCCGAAATAGCTTCTTTCCTTCTTCTCAAAAGATGCGTTCCACGCCCTGTCTATTGCCCTGCTCATCTCCTGGAAATCAGGATGCATTGCCTGCCATTTCTTTGCAGAATCCCTGATGAACTCTGCCTCTGCCTTCTCGTTGTATTTCATGTCAAGGGCTATGGCTTTTATCTCAAACTCGCAGACTTTCCTGTAAATCTCCTCAACAATCTTCTTGTCAGAAGCCCCAAGATGCTTTATCACAGAAAGCAGGAAGAATGGCGCAGCAGTAGGATTTATCATCAATTCCAAAAATCTCAGGAATGCAACCGCCTTTTCTGTTATCGCTTTTCTTATCTCCCTTAATAAAATGTCGGTCTCATGCTCTGCTATCCTCTCAATCTCAAATTCCTCGTTAAGCTGCTGGAAGCTTGGCAGTTTGTATTTTTTCTGCAGTTTTTCATAATCTTTCTTTAACTTTTCAAGAGAAGATTCAATCCTTAGCTTTGGCATTTTTATAGAGATATTAAACTATTCCCCGTTAACTTTAAAAATCTTTGCCAGCCATCCAGCTTGGAACAAACAATCTACATGACGAGTTTTAGAAAGAGCTTATTGTTCATGTTATTTTTTATCTTGTCTATATCCTTATCAATTCTCTTCTCGTAATAATCTTCAAGAAGATTGTCTGTGATAAATTCATGGGTTGCAGGGCCTTTTCCTTTTGGCGGAACAAATGACCTTATGAATGCTATGGGGAAATAATATGGGAATCCAACCATTATTCCAAAAGGAGAAAAACTTTCTTCCTTGTGTTTTAGCTTCCTGTCTGGGTGTTCCAATGAAGAAGGAAAACACAACTCCATATTGCGGAATGCCTTCCCAACTGCGGGAACATGCGCATGTCCCGCATCAACTTCCCTGAAACCTTCCATTATCAAGCCGGTTTCATAAAGATACTTTGTAGCCCTCATAACAGGGTCTGTCTTGTACAGCCCGCCAGTTCCTATTTTATGAAGAGTCAGAAGTTTTCCATAATCTTTTCCATCCTTTGATGTCATATTGCTTTGGTAATAGCTTTCATAACCGAGAAGCCTGACACCTGTTGAGCCCTCATCAAATTTTGAGTCAAGCCCAGCATGGAAATTTAAATCTTCTAATATTTTTTCAAGCGCATTGCTGTTCTTTTGCTCTGGGATTGATTCTCTTATATAAGCAGTTATTGCTTGCCTTACCTCTTCAGAGATGTGATTGCCTTGCAGCCATATCAAACTCTCTTTTAACCTGCTTTTCTTTACAATTTTCTTGTCAGCGTCTTCCCCAAGATACCTATATACGTTCAATTGCCGCTCTATATTTGGCTTTATAAAATAACCCTCTCTTGCTGCCCCATAGTACTTCCCAAATTGGATAAAATCACCAAGTTTAGCCCTTAGGTCAACTAAACCAAAATCAGCCAATTCTTCTACAATTCTGTTAAATGAGATTGCCGCCTCCCTCCTCATAACATCCTTCCCGATATGCTCGTCACCATGCTTTATGCTCACAGCAAAACATTCATCGTCTTTTGCTATATTGGAAATTTTTCCTATTTCCTCCAGATTAGGGAATGTAAAACGTGGCGTATGAGAGTGGTAATCTAGTATTGCTGCGCCGCTTGTCGCCCCCCATTTATTTGCCAAGCTGCTGTCCTCGCTTATCTTGCCGTTTTTTCTTTCCTTATCTATATCAAAGAAAGGACCGAGCAAAACAAGGTGTTTCTGTTTTGCAGAATCCCCTACAGAGAATGGCTGTGCATTGAAAAGGTGATTGTCCCCAACAAGAATTACATCAATGCCATTAATTTCATCTATTCCAAGGTTTGTAGAGTTTCTCCTGGAATAAGTTTCTACAAATTTTTCCCTTTTTCTATCCAAAACCTTATTGCCATCACCTTTTCCTGAGGGGTTTTTTACAAGAACATTTACATTATTGTTCAAATTTATGATTTCGCCGTTAGGATGGATTTTTAAGTTTTTATGAATTTGTTTCAACAAGCCAATATACTTTTCCTCGCTTAACTTCTGCAAGGCATTAACTAAGTCTTCTGGGACTCTCCTCTTTACAATTCTGCCGCTAACCGCAATATACTCTTCATCAATATCATGCAGTAGGGTTTCAATGTTATTGGAATAGCGGCTTATCTTGTCTATGAACTGTGTTGTCTCCTTCCATTCCCAGTCGGTGATATCCTCAGATAATTTTTTAATATCTTCCGATGGAAAAAACTTGCTTATCCTCTGCTCTACTTCACCAAGCTCCTCTTTTGATTTAACACTTTGATTTTTAATTGCATTGAGCCTTTCTTCTATTTTTTCAGAAGTGTCAAATAGATAATTGCTGAATCTTTGGGAGTATCTTTCCTCAGCGGCAGTTTTTTTCTGCGCATATTCATTGTTTGTCTCTTCTTCCCCTTCTTTTATCCTCTCTTCAATAGATTTCTTTTCTGAATCTAAATTCCGCAGTTTCTTTTTTAGTTCAACTCTTCTATTGTCTGCAATCTTTTTCTTGTCAAGTTCTTTACGCAGAACCTTCAACTTGTGGTTTATCAGATAATAATTCTCCTCCTCTTTAATCTCTTTTTTTTGGCTCTTTAAAGCATGATTATATTCTTTATCAAGATGTTTTGTAGTTGTTATTATTTTTGTCTCAGCCTTTTCTGACAGTTCTCTTGTTTTATTGACATACTTTACTATATCCTTAAGATTTCTTCTTGTTGTTGCCAGACCATTAACGAAGACATCAAAAAGAGAGGAGTATATCTCAACCATATTTGAAAGGTCTTCTGGACCGAGAACATAGTGGGTGTCTTGCTCCATATCACCAAATAAATTTTTGGTTGTTTCAATCATATCCTCCAGCTTTTTTCTAGGTCTTCTTTTGAAGTGAGTTTTTGAGTAATAATCATAATATTGTGGCAAAATTCCTCCCGCAATTATCAAAGGTAGATTAAACTCTTTTGCGAGCTTTTTAGTATCCTGCCACGCATCCTCGTTGAAATAATCAGAAGCAAATTTAGGATTTGATATGGCAACAAAGGAAGATTCGCTGTTTTTCAGTCTTTTATAAGGATTTCGTGTGAATTCAAGCCTGTTAGAAAGCCACTTATCAATTATTTTTCTGTCCTTTTTTCCATTCAAACTCTCTTTTTGCATTGAATATATAGAAAAAAGATTATTAAATACATTATTATAAAAAAAGTTTTATTTTATAAAGACTGCTTTTCAAAATATATTACCATTTTAGTATGACTACAAGATATATTTCCTTAAGAGTAGTTTATTTAAAAATTTAGGCTTCTTGATTTTCGTTAAGGGGGCAAAGTAAAGAAAGAAAAATGCCACAAGACAGTTTGCTCGAGCTATTATGTTCTCAGGCAGAGAAATGGATGCAGGTGAACCAGGCAAAGAAAATTGTTGGAACTCCAAAGACAGGACAGAATTCCACATATAAAATTGATTTTTATCCAAGGCAGGTTGCCTACTGCCTGAAAAAAGAGGAGGAAACTGAACTTGTTGCAGATAAGGGGGGCTTGACAACAGCAACAGACGCATGCCTGATTAAAAATAATATATTGAGAGTTGAAACAAGAGTTGGAGATTTGATTGATGCTGAAGGAAATGGTGTTGGTTATGCCTGTCATAGGGAAGATGCACCCATAGATAATCTTCCTGCAATTGAAAGGAAAGTGGATAAGGTATCAGAGAATGTATTGAAGACTGCATTTCAGAATTACTGGAAATATCATGCACAGTACACAGAATATAAGAACGACAAATTCAAAAAATTTTCAGCAGAAGAGCCTGTTGACTACCATGAAGATGAGAAATACGTAGAGGTTAATAAAGAACAAGCGGGAAAACTTCTTGAGGAGATAACCAATAATTTCTGCAATATAAACGGGGTAGAAGACTGCTGGGCTAAAGCATCTATACAGAAGACAAAAAGGGATTTTGTCAGTTTTGAAAGGACAGCAGAAAATGGCATAAGAAAGAGGATTATTTCAACATGCGAGAAAGGGGCATATTTTGGGGTTTCAGTTACAATTGAAGACAGGAAGGGGCAGGAGATTGAATACTACCAAAACCTGGCTGGTCTTAATGCAGAAGAGGTTTTTGATAGGGGCAGGATTCTTGCAATGGTAAAGACTCTTGAGCATAAAATAAGGGAAAGAATTGACTGCGAGGTTCAGCCTTCAGGGGTTTATCCGGTAATAATGGATGGCAGGGCTCTTGGTGTTTTATTCCATGAAGGCGCAGTTGCACATTTATTATCTGCAAAATGCATTGATGAGGATTATGCAACAACATTTGAAGGCAAGATAGGGGAGAAAATTATACCTTCTTTTATCTCTTTATATAATAATTCCACAAAAGAGGGTGAATGGGGGGCTTATAAATATGACGAGGAGGGGGTTAAAAGCCAGTGCGTCCCAATAATAGAAAACGGAATCCTAAAAAGCTATCTATATGATAGGACAACTGCTGGCAGAAGAGGAATAAAATCAAATGGCTGTTCTCGGGCAAGCAATAATGAGATGGGGCTGGATTATTATGATATTGACTCAAATAATTATTTCACAGAGCCAAGAATAAGTATACTGGAAGTCAAGTCATCTGTAAACCACAGGTTTGAGGATTTAGTTAAAAGGATGATTGCTGTCTGCAAGGAAAAAGGGCTTGACTATGGATTGCTTATTGAAGGCGGTGGCGGGGAAGTTTTTACAGGCACAGGCGAATTCAGGATAAGTCCGGACTTTATTTACAGAATTTACACAAATAGAAAAATTGTGCCGATTTCGAGTGCATATATCCTAGGCAATCCTTATATGATGCTTAATCAGCTGGAGATGGTTGGCGGAGAATACAGCAGGGGCTATGGTTTCTGCGGCTCTGATTCAGGATTTGTGCACACACAAGAAATCTCGCCTTACGGGTTCCTTACCAATGTCGAAGTAAGAAAACTTGGAGAAGATGCTCCAAGAAGATTGAAATCTGAGAGAAAAAGCAGAAAATAAGAAAAAATACAAAAAAGCCCCGACCGAGGATTGAACTCGGGACCTTGTCCTTTTTGTTTTCTCTCCAAAGTCCCTTCTTTTGAAAAGAAGAGAGCTTTTACCAAGGACACGCTCTACCAACTGAGCCATCGGGGCATAGAGCAAGAAAAAATCAGGAATTTAAAAATCTATTCAAATGCTTATGTTCAAGCTTGTATTAAGAACAGTTACCCCAAAAGAGCTTGGAACATTTTCCATCTGCGGCAGCCATCTCATATTGTACGCAACAACAGCCAAATCTCTTATATTTCCGGCAACCTGCCAAACCCACTTGCCATAAATCTTTACAAAAACCATGCTGCTGTTAATGCTTTTAAAATCTGTCTGCTGCTTGTTTGCTATAAACAATGCTCCAAGAATCAGCACAATCATAATAATGACCCCCAGCCTCATGCATAGAAAAAGAAATTTTTGTTTATATTCTTTTCGGAAATAGGATTTGATACAAAGCCTTGATACTCTCCCCAGTTATTGGTGCTGGTTCTGGTGCAGGAGGCGCTTCAGGTTGTTGAGTTTCAGCCATTGGTTCTGTATTAGGTTCAGGAACAGTCTCAGGCCTTTCTTCAGGTGCTAAAATAGGCTCGTGTAATTCAATCCTTTCAGCTTTCTCTTCTATTTCTTGAATATTATCTTCTATATCTCTGATTTCCTCTTTAATCTCCTCCGCCCTCTCTGTATCTGGTTTTATTTCCTCTGCATTCCTTTCAGCCCTTTCTGCAATCTTGTTTATTTGTTCATTTGTTATGTATGCTTGGTTTCCCTCTTTGTCTACTATCATCCTGTCACCGTTTTTCATCCTCTCTTCATTTATCTTGGACATGAGTATATCACAGGCAGACTCATCCATAACCCCCATATCAATGCATTCTCTTGGCAGTCTTACTTCACCTCTTTCCTCAAGAGTTTTTATTCTTCTCAAACACTCTTCCTCCCCTTCCTTGCATGCCCTTTCAACCTGCTCAAGTCTTTCCAATCTCTCTGTTTGCTCAAGTCTTTCAGTTTGTGGAATTATAATGCCTTTTTCTTCCATAATCTTCCTGCATTCTTCAGGCTCTTTTCCCGCACATTCAGGAGGCATGTTAATTCCTATTCCTTCCTCTCTTCTTTGTTTCTCCATAAATCTGCCGCAATCGTCTGGGTTCAAGATATTGGCTTCACGACAAGGGCCTGGAATATTCTCATTCACAAGTTTGCTTTCTAGAATATGCTGGCATTCTTGTGGTGAAACAGCTTGTCCATTTACAACACATTCTCTTGGGATGTTCGAAATATCACTAGGAGCAGGAAGAGTAATTCCCATATCCGCCAGAGCCTTATCACACTCCATTCCTCTTACAAAATTTACTCCCCTCTTGCATACATCAGGAAGGCTTTCAAAATCAATTCCCAATCTCTCGAGTTCAGGAGATAATCTAACCATATTCTTTGCCATTACCCTTGCACATTCTTCTGGCTCTGATATTCCCTCTTCTTGGCATTCTTCTGGCATGTTTTTCTTTATTTTCCAGGCATCACATTCCTCTCTGCTGAATATGCCAGCGTCTTTGCAGTCTCCTGGCAGAAGAACCCTTTTGCATGCTTCAGGTGTTAATGCATTTGCATCCTGGCAATCTTGAGGAAGATATTTCTCCATTATAAAACTCTCGCATTCATCAAATGTCAAGCCAACGCACTCTTGAGGAATTCTCATCTCTCCACTCCATCCACCTCTTGTTCCTCTTGCGTATCCCCCTTGCTCTCCCTGTTGTGGCTGAGGCATTCCTCTTTCTCTCATAATTTTATTGCATTCTTCTTGGGAAACTGGTTGCCCGTCTCTTATACATTCCCGGGGTATATTACCAACTGCCTGCCCGGGCATTCCTCTTTGAGGCATAATCCCCAATTCATTCATTATTTCCATGCATTCATCAGGTGTGACTGGTTTTCCATCTTTGATGCATTCCTGCGGAATGTTCTCCATTCCCCCTCTACCCCTTTCCACCATTATTCTTTCGCATTCCTCTCTTGGGATTGGCTTGCCGTCTCTTATGCATTCTTGCGGTATCTTGCCGCTTCTCATCATCTTCTCTTCGCATCTCTCAGGACCAATGAACTCACCATTTTCCATGCATTCTGTTGGTGGCGGCCCATATTTTCCAATCATAATCTTCTCACATTCCTCCTTTGTCGTTGCTCCTGCCTCTATGCATTCGCTGGGGGCATGCTTCTCCATCATAATCTTCTCGCATTCCTCCCTTGTCTGCGCATTTGCCTCTACACATTCTGGAGGGGCAATTTTTTCAAACATCTCCTTTTCCTTTTTATTAATTAAATCATCCATTGTTTTTTGAAAGAACGGCTTGAGAAAAGCAGGTATGTTGCTTGGAAGTTCTGGCTTTATATCCCTTAACTCTTTGCAGGCAGAATCATCCTTTTGGAATTCGCATCTTATTGCCAATGCCTTGCTTTTTTCGCAGTTTGCCCTTACATCCAATATAGGAATATCAGAGCAGTCACATTCTCTTGGGTCATTGATGCATATTGTCATTTGCTCAACCATTTTTTGGCCAGCTTCTTCCTGCTTCTTCTTTACTTCTTTGTCAATCTTATCCCTTAACCATGGGAGAGCATTTTCTTGGTTGCATTTAGGCTCTTTTAACATCAAATCGTAATCCTGAATTGCCAATTCCTTGCATAATTCAAGAACCTTGTCAGAGAGTTCTACTGCAAACTGTGTTTTTTGCTCCTCGCTAAGATGCTTTTCTAAATAAGCTGAAAATTCAGGGTTAATTTCCTTGCTTTCCATAATCTTGTCAATTACTTCTTGAACACTAACATTTATATTGGAGGACATATCTGGAGAAGACTCTTCTTGAATAATCTTCAATTTCTCTTTTGCTCTCTCCAAATCCTTAATTGCTTCCCCTACATTTCCAGCTTTAATATTTTCAATTGCCGCATTAATGTCCTTTTCTCTTGCTTCTAATGCCACTTCAGCCTTTTTCTCGCCAGTTGCAAAAAATATTCTCAAATCATCAACAATCCTGCCTGTAATGGAGTAAAAAGAAACAGGTTGCGCGGCGACAACATTAGAGAGCAGGATAAACATCATGAAGAAGGCGATTATCTTTCTCACTTCCTTTCTCATGAAAATTATAATACTAAAGGGTATATAAAATTTTTCAGTCCTTAATGAGATAGATTTTTAAATTTGTCAAACCTACCCAAGAACATAGCCCTGTAGTCTAGTGGTCCAGGATAATTGGCTCTGGCCCAGTTGACCTCGGTTCGAATCCGAGCAGGGCTATATGCTCCCGTAGTATAGCGGTCAAGTATTCGGGCCTCTCGTCTACAGTTTCTCTTTAGAAACAGAGGAAATCTGCTGATTTCCTACGCCCCGAAAAGCCCGTGATGCTCGCTTCGGCGAGGATTGCCTGCTTTTCGCGGAGAGAAGCTATAGGTAGGTAGAGAAACTACAATTCAAAAAGTAGAGAGAACGCCTGAGACACGGGTTCGAGTCCCGTCGGGAGCATGAGGGGATTTTAGCGGGAGCTATAGAAATTATTATCATTTTATTTTTAAAATTCTTGAAACCAACCTACAAGAGTAATAGACAAATAGAATTTTCTGGAAGTATAAAAAGTCAACAAAGTGTTATATTCTTTTGATTTTTCCATCTCATATCAAAAGTAGCGGATAAAGATTGTATTAAATCCTTCACTAATTTTATCGGTAATTCAATAATAAAACTTTCTTTATTCCTAACAGAAAATCCATGACCTAGAATGTATAAGACATCTACCGTAAGAATATATCTATCATGTAAATGATTAAAACTAAATCCCTTGATATCAATATTAGAATTCTCCTTTTTGAAATCTTGTAAATCTTTTTGTGAAACTTTTATGTTATTCTTGTTATTGAATGTTAAAAACCTAACCTTTGCTTTTTTTATTTTCTCTAATGCTTCTAGAGTATCGTTAGTTAAATAGGGATCACATATCCTTACATCTCCTCTAATGTTATTAAGTATAGAAATAAAATTCTTACGAGAAGTTCTAGGTCTTTCTGGTTCAAAGTAATACACTTGTATTTCTTCTTCTTTTCTTGCTGGAAATCTTTGTCTAAATCCTTTCCCCTCTTTTCTTAAGAATTTTTTAACAGACGGCAATCTTAAAGTCATAGAAATATTACTCGAGCTTATTTTCCATTTATCCCATATCTGTTGCTCTATTTTTTTCTTAGTTCTTATATTTTCAAAGAAACCATCTGTCCATAATTGCTTGATTGCTTCAAGAGGCTTTTTCATTTTTTAATAGTTTTGGGAGCATTGCTTTAATGAATTGTATAGCCGCTACTTCAGAAATTTTGAGTTGTCTTTCTTTTTCTTCGATTACTTTCTCCTTTACAAGTTCACTTACCCTATTTAAGATACTTTTATGAGTAATTTTAGATAATAATCCCTTTGCCATAGATATGTCCTCTCTAGATAATGTATCTTTAGGAAGTATCTTACATTTAAAACCAATAAGTGCTGTAGTTAATGTTAAAAATATCAGATCATTTGCTTGGATATCAGAACTGCTATTTTATTATCGCTGGTTATCTCTACTACTTTTTCTAATTCCTTAAACAATTCTTCAAATTTCATTCTTTCCTCGATCTCCTATTCATATATAATATCTATAAAATACCCCTTCCTTTTTTCTCTTTAATCTTTCTCTTCTCAAAAGATAAAGTAGATTTACTCTTATATCCTGCAAATTAAAATTATGGCCTGTTCTGTCCTTAATCTCTTTCTTTATTTCCTCTGCTAGCTTAGGAGTCTTAAGAAAATCACCCAAATCCAATATTCTTTCAGCAATACTTTTTTTATCACTCATTTTTGCCTCTTTTTATACCTCCACTCTCCTTGCTCATTTTTTTCTCTTTCTAAAATGCCTTCTCTACACAGGAATGTTAACAATTGAGATAAAAGGCTCACTTGCTTACCTTTTAGTGTATAACCTCTATTGTCTATTTTAGCTACAACTTCTTCAATCTTTCTAGGCTGGTCAAAAAATCCCTCTGATGCAAACTCTTTTAGCATGTTCTTATTTATTCCTGCCATTCTTTAAATCCTCCAAATGATTCTTGCCAGACTGGCTTACATTCCAACAATTGAGTCCTTCCTTCTTTTGTTCAGCCCGAATCAAAAACCCCCTCTTATCTAAAAGTTGTATTTTATCTGCTATATTTTTTGGAACAACCTCTCTCATCTCAGACAATGTAGCAGCAATTTCCTTTGTTGTAATCTCCCTTACACCTTTAAGCTCAAGGAAATGTATAACAACAAGAGTCTTGTCAGTGTCTTTTTGAGGAGCATATCTCAAAAAGAACTCTCTTGAAGACTCTTTTATTAGCGTCGGCTTTGGCTCATTTTCAGGACTTTTATTTTCAAGATTACTGAGCCTTTTTTCCTGTTCGTCTAATCTCTTGCTTATGTTTTCTAGAAGGTCAATTGCCTTATCCAGCTTTTCTTCTGTCATTTTGTTTCCTCCCCTGTCAATTATGTCCAGAAGGAGGGAAAAGAGCTTTTTAAATCTTTTGGTTCTATTCATAAACTAGCATGAACCCTGCCAAAATAATATTAGTTGTGCTTTCCTCCCTGTGATCTCCTGCTTTCCCCATTCTATCATTTTTATCTCTCACCTATCTTACAATCATATTCGATATTCATAGTAAAAAAACCTTAATACCTATTGGCTTAGGGTAATATCAATAGAAGATTAAGAGGATGATCATAAGATTACTGCCGATATGGTAATATCAATCAATGAATTATGAAAATATCATCATTTTTTTATTCGTGAATTATGAAAATAGTATAAAATCATAGTATAATAAAGTATTTACCAAAATAATATTAGTTGTGCTTTCCTCCCTGTGATCTCCTGCTTTCCCCATTCTATCACCAGTATGCGGACCAAGATCAACAAATCCAGAAAACAAGAGAATCCCACAGAGCCTCGAGCAGAATTTTGGTAATCTTTATAGATTATAGCGAAAGGTTTAAAAATAGGAGTTATATAAGTATATATAATTGGAAAGATAGGAAATGATATGGATGAGATGGAAGAAGTACAGGTAGTAAAAAATATCTTGCACTACCCCCGACTTGATACCGTTTTGATGGTAGAGAAAATGATAAGGAAATATGATGGTGAATATATCAAAAAGCAGTTATGGGTAAAACTGCCCAAGAAAGTAATGTACCAGACATTTCTGCTTATTTTGGACTATCTTTTATACTCTGGAAAGATTTCAATTGATTCAGAGGGAAAACTTGGGTGGATATTTTACCCAGAATCAGTTCAAAATAGAATAAAACATAAAAATTTGTTTTGGGAAAAATGAGGCTTCCATCAAAATTGCAGTTTGTTGATGCGAATTTAAAGAAAGCATTTGAAGAGCTCGCCAATTCAAGTTCGCAGGAAAAGAGCTTATATCGATATCTCGAGAGGGCATTCGCCGATATTGAAAAGAATGCATTTTGTGGAATACAGATACCAAAAAGGCTTATCCCAAAAAGCTATCTTAAAAAGTATAAAATCAAGGACCTTTGGAAGTATAACTTGCCAAATGCATGGCGCCTTTTATACTCAATAGAACATGGTGAAATTTATGTTCTGTCAATACTTCTAGAGTGGATGGATCATAAGGAATATGAGAGAAAGTTTGGGTATTGATTAAATTCCTTTTATAATCAAAAATCTCCTCAGGTCCGTCGGGAGCATTTTTTACAATTCAAAATTCACAGGCTTCCAGAACCTTAAATCATCCAGAGAAATAAATACAGGCATTATTGATTTTGCCTGCTCAACCTCATTATTTGTGCCGTTGGAAGGGTTCATGAAATAAAATATATCACTTTTGTCTCTCAGCAAGTCCTTTTCCAATGCAATGCATTCCCGCTCCCCAAACCCCCTTTCCTCCCAAAAGGCAAACAAGTTATGAGGAACAAGGGGGATATAGCCAAGTTTTGCTATTTCCATTGCTGTGTTATCCGCCTTTTTGATATTCTCCTGCTTTTCCTCTTTTGTTCCAGAATATGGGCCAGCAACATAAACTGCAAGTTTCTTCACGCAAAGGGCATAGACCCCCTCCTGTTTAATGTTTTCAGCATAGCCTGGAAACTGCAGTGACTTGTCAATGGCCTCCTTCAAAGTTTTGGCATCAGGCCAGACATTCTGGACACCCTCATTTATAAGCAGTTTCTCTATGTTGTCGTAATGCCTGCAATACCTGACAGCGGCTTTTAATACCTCGTGATTTATATCCTCAAAATGCAGCCAGTCATTTTCCTTGAATTCAGCATAGTTTTTTTCCCCGTCAGCAGGATCAGGTACTCTTGGGTCAATAATCCTTCTCCCTATTGCCCGCATGTCTGCTAGATGCTCAGGATAAATTTTCTTCAAGAAATATTCTTTTCTATCCACCATTTTTTCCGGCTTGTTCCTTAACTTCCAGTTTAATTCCAGTTCTCGGGTTTGCCTTGTAATTCATGCCGTACTTTTTCCATATCAAATCCTGCATAATCTCCTCACTTTCTCTGAAATTTTTGTCAAGTCTCTGCTGGTAAAGTTCTGGATTTGTGCCTTTTGCCTCAAATCTTGCTTTTTCAGGACCATACAGCTTAAGAGGCAGAATCCATGTTTTGAGGTAAAATCCCTCCCCAAAAATTCTGGCCCCTTTTTCCATGAATCTTTCTAATGAAGAAGGTTCAGGGGAATAAACAAAGGGATAACAGTCAATTCCCGCTTTTACAAGCTTTTTCAGGGAATAAAACTGCTCCTGATGAAGTTCTGGGTTGGCTCCTGTAGCTTCCCAGAAACTTACCGTGCTATTGCCCTTGAACGAGCAAAGCACGCCAAAGTTATTATAGGATGCAATCTGTTCAAGAAGATTATTTTCTAATTCTCCTTTCTGTTCTAAAAAATCAATGAAATGTCCTGTTGACAGGTTTGTATCGCCTTGTACATATACTTCCCTATTCAACTTTCTCTTTTCCAATTCTTGTAAAACATTTAGCCACTGCTCAATTGCAATAGTTGGCTCCCCGCCAGAAGGCCTGAAATTATATATCTTCTGCTTTTTTCTTTCCTCCTCAAAAAAATCAATTATTTCAGTGATAGAAAAGAATCGCGAGTTATTTCCATCTTTTCCATTCTTATTTGTGTCATCAACATAGCACCATGGGCAGTATAGATTGCATGCCTTAAGCTGGTAAATAAATGTATTCTTTAACTCTTTCAAGGGAACATTTTTCAGCTTGGAAAAAGCCCAGTAAGGCATATCAAATTCATCCCGCATTGCACCAAAAACAGCCTCGTTATTATGGAAATCCAAAGGCTCAAGATTCTTTTTTGCCCTCTCTTTGTCATCAAATGCCTTTATATTTATCTTAACCCTGAAAAAATCATTTATTAGAGGTGTTCTCGCCTCTATATCTTTTTGCTGCTCTGTGCCGGAAAAATTGGCAAGCAAGATTTGCAATTCATTCCCTTTTTTGACAACGTTCTTTCTCAAGTTGTAAAGATGCTCAATATAATCCATTTCCCACCCTAGATTTTATCGTAACTTTAGAGTTTCAACACTTTAAAAAGATTTATGTATTCAGAAATAATGATAAGCTTACTTAAACACAATAGAAGCATACCCCACAGCATTGCCATAATCTCCTGTCAAGTCAGCAGAGGTGTAATATTTTAGCAATCTTGCATTCCTGCTTCCAAGCAATCTGCAAATTTCAATTGCCGCAGAAATGCAGGCAGCCCCGCATATAGTCTTGCCAGAACAGTATTCAAGAAATTCTTTTGTTTTGAATTTGGCAATTAGTTCTATTGCCTTGCCATCCATCTTGTAAAGATTTTCCTTTGCATTGCCTGAAAAGGGCAGAAAACCATACGCAGAGCCATAGTGTGTCATATCCCCTGAAGCAATAATGCAGATTTTTCTTTTCAGTTTTTCTGCTGTTTGAACAATCAGCTTTGCAAATTCAGCATAATTTTTATAATCCTGCTGCTGGCAAATTATCGGAACAATTTCAAACTTACCATGCAAAATAAACTGCAGAAAAGGCAACTGCACCTCAATACTGTGTTCTTGCTGATGAGCAAGTTTATCTCCGAGGGTATTACCAACTGAAAATCTTTTCCCTTTTCTTTCTAAAATAAGTGCATCATAAAATTCCCTATCATTCTTAACAACGCCAAGAGGAGTTTCAAAATCTTCAGAACTCAAGGCAAAATTTGACTCTGCATAGCCAGTATGGTTTGTTCCAAGAATTACAAATGTGTCCGCCTTTGCAGATTCTGTAATCGCCTTGTAAGAATGGGCAGCGCACATGCCAGAATAAGCATAGCCGGCATGCGGCGCAACAACACCATAAACATTCTTGCTTTTGGTGTATGCTGCTTTCCCAAGATAATCCCCAATCTGAGTTTGCAATCCCTTTTTATTCGCAGGATAAAAACTTCCTGCAACTGTCGGCTTTCTTGCACTCATTTTATAACCCTTAATTTTGTAACATCCATATCTTTTATTTCTTCTCCATTCCTCACAAAATTAAGAAGCCCGTTAATATCCCTAATTCTCCTCTTTGTTTTTGCAAACGCCTTGCCATCCTTGACAAAAACTTTTTTGTATTTTTTCTTAAATTTCAGCAGGTTTACAATTCTGTTTATTGGCGGGCCTGCAACAATCATCCCAGAAGAAGGTTTCCTGTAAACAGCATACAGTTTTGCCTCCTTCCTCTTAAACTCAATCTCTTTTTCCAGGACATCAAAGCTATTTTTCCGCATCAGGAAAGCAATAAAATCAAAGAACCTTCTCAGTTTTGCCGGAGCAACTTCCTCTTTTGACTTTTCTGCTTTTGCAGAAATAACTGCAAGCAATGCTTTTCTTCTCCTGGCATTCTTAATAATTTCCTCTCCTATATCTTTCTGCTCAAATGATTTTTTTCCAGGCTTCGCAATAAATTCTTTGCATGCATCAATAAACTTCAGGAGAGTTTCTGCAGAAATAGAGGCAGTTGCATTTCTTATTGCATAAGTAGGGTCAACAAGGATAATTGGTGAAACTAGCTTTGCCTCGTTAATTTGCAGCAGGACATCATCAGCATTTTTATAATGCCTTGCCGGATCAATGACAATCTTTTTTCTGTTTTTTAGCATTACCTTCCATTTTACAGCATTCTTGGCGAGGTTCATTAAACTTCCAAAATGCAGGACAAGCAGTTCAAGGGCATATCCAGAAAAACCCTGAATGTGTGATTCTGCCCCATAACAATTCTGCGCATAGCAGAATGCCTTTGCCAGGCGGATCTCATCGGCGATTTTGTCGTTTATATGTTTTGAAGCATAATTCACATGAAAAAAGGACAAATCCGTAACATTTCTTGCCTCCTGAGGTTTTTTAATGGCAAGCACAGGCACAATTTCAAAAAGAACAGGTTTCTTTCCCCCTGCAGAAAAATGGAAATAATCCCTTGAGCCATGAATCTTCTTGTATTTTATTTTCTGCAATTTAAGCGCTTTTTCCAGCATATCGCTTAACTGGCTGTCTCTCTCAGCATACTCTTTATATTGGAACCTCACAAAGATATCTATATCATATCTTTCCTTTTTTATCAGTGTGTTTTTAGCCAAGCTGCCGCCTAGAAACACATCTGCCCTGCAATGAGCTTTTTTTAATCCGGCTTCAATTTTCTTATTCAATCCGGCAGTCAGCTCTTTTATATTCTTCAATTCTTGTTCAGACGGCTTTATTTTTTCAAGCACAGAATAAAAAATCTCTTTTTTCATGCATAGAAAAATTTAGGGAGATATTTAATTCTTTCCCTCTTCATCTAAAGCCTGTGTTTTTGCCCTTTCAACTCCCTTCTTTTTCAGTCCAGAGAGAAATGTTGAAGCCAAATCTATGATATACTTGCCCTCTTCAATTTTGAAAACAAGCGGATTTTTCCTGAACAAGTTTACAAGGTCAATCTCAAACTTGCCGGGCTTGCTTATCCTTATTGACTCAAAATCAAGGATAATCGGCTTTAACTCAGACTCATCAATGCCAAGAATCTCGCGAACATCCTGTTCGATTTCATGCTTGTCCTCTGTTGTCAGTGCAGCAGTTTCCTCTTTAAGCATGTTCAAATCAGTGTCTTTCACAAAGAAGAAAAAATGGCTCCCGCACGGGCAGCCCTGCAGCAGTTCCTTGGATGCAGTAGGATAAATCTTTCCGCAATGGACACACTGATGAGCGATTTTAGCCTCCTTGATGAAATAAATAGAAAATCAAAGCTTATAAATTTTAGCTCAGAAGGTTAGTTTGTTCTTTTTTATTTTCAGGCAAAATCCTTCCACTTTTTCTTCTATTTTCACTTATTGTCAACCATTGAAGGTTTTCTGGACTAAATGCTTTTTTAACTTGTTGGGGATCTGTTAGATTAAAAAAACACAAAGGAATTATATGGTCTATCTCGAAATCTTTAAGATTTTCAGGAAAAGGTTTCAAATGTTCTATTATCTCTCCCCAATTAATTCCATATCTTTTCGAGCTCATTATTTTTCCAGTTTCTGAATATTTAGTCATTGCATGATTTAATGAACGTCTAAGCCTATCAGCAATTGCATACTCTTTGTCTGTTTGTAGCCTTAGTCTTTCTTTTTCTCTTATTCTCGCTCTTACCTCTGGCCTTCTTCCATATTCTTCCCAAAATTTTCTTCTGTCTTCTCTATATTTTGTTACTGCCAAGATCCTATTTCTTTCCCTTACCTCTAGTCTCTGTCTATATAATTTAACACGTCTTCTATTCCGTTCTTTAAATTCTGCTCCTTGCTGATATGATTTAGTATATTCTCTTATTCTTTTATTTATTTCAGACCTCCCGTAATAATGTTTCCTTTGACATATATCATTACAAAATCTTTTAGCTCTCGTTTTTGCATCGAATTTATTACCACAATATTCACAAATTTTCAGAATCATTCTAAGTTATTAAAGAGAAAGAATGATTAATAAATCTTGCTAAAAAAAGAATAAGTTTTCCATTCAGGAATTTTATTTACCTTTCAATAACACCTGTATCCTGCTTGGGTCTTTCTTGATTTCCCTTATTATAGATGCCGGCCCGATTATAGTTATAGCATCCTGCTCGCCTATCAATGCCCTTGCAAACTGCCTTCTCATCCTCATAACAATGGGCATATCTTCAAGTTTTGGAGAGAGAACAGCCAGTTCTATGCCCTTGAAGCCCTTTATGCTGCCAACAAGGGCCATAGTGTCCTCAATAAGCCTTGCCTCTTCCTCCACTTTGAGTTTGCCCTGCAGGATGACAATCTTGTTCTGCAGCACTATCTTCAAAAGTTTCTTTATTCTTCCTACTGTGTCTAGCCTTTCAACTTCGCTATACGGGACAAATTGCAGTGTCAGTGATGAAAATGTTTTTGCCATATTAAATATTGCATGGGTTTATATCTGCTCTTGATGTGATGCTGCAAATCTTTTTGCTCTTCCCAATCTGCATAATGGGCGCGACTGTTGCATATGCGGGAGTTGCAACCAGGTTTACTGAATAAACTTGGTCCTCATTTGTGCCAGGCAGATTATCAATAATCTCAAATTTATATGAAGAGCCTGCAGCAAAGACAATAATCTGCAAGCCAGCCAAATCCATCTCATCGGCGCCTCTTGAGACCATCACGCTTAATGTTTTGTTTACAGAATCATAACAAGTATAACCCCTCTCAGTGTCTATCCTTATCTTTGCATTTATACAGGATTGGCTTGCTTCAGTTATCTTTTCCTGCAGCATTGGCATCAACATCCCCCATATCACGCCAACAGCAGCTACAGTTATCAATATAAGCAAGACCGTGGCAACTAATGCCGATACACCATTTTTGCTTTTTTCTAATCTTGCCATTTCAACCCTTCTTCTTTTTCGCAAGCCTAAACAGGCTTTCATAAAATTCTTCTATGTTCTTGCCAAACTTGGCGGATATTCCAACAACCTCATATTGCGGGAAGGCAGCCTCTATCCTCTTGATATCTGCCTTATGCAAGTCAATCTTGTTCGCGACTATCAGCACAGGAATCTTCCGGGCTGCAAGATTGCCTATTATAGTTATATTCACCTGAGAGTATGGATTTATTGTTGCGTCAAGCACGATAACGACGCAGTCCATGTCATCAAGCCATCTTATCGCTTCTATAACGCCTTGTGTCGCCTCTTTTGCCCTCTTTTTTGCGTCATTCTTTTTCATTCCGAATTTCAAGAAATCTTCATAGTCTATCTTGGTGGCTATGCCCGGTGTGTCAATGAGTTTGAATGTCAGTTCCCTGCCTTTGAATTTTAAGTCAACTTTTTCCTTAATCTGGACTTCTCTTGTCTCATGGGGGATTTTTGAAACACTTCCCAGTTCCTCACCTGTCCAGTCCTTGCATATCTTATTGGCTAAAGTTGTCTTGCCGCCATTTGGCGGGCCGTACAAGCCAAGCTTTATATGTCTCTTCTTCTTAAACAAATTTAGAAATATCCTCTTGAAAAAATCCGGGATAACTATTATAGGCATTTTCTATAAATCCTTTTTGACATTCACCAATTTTTTATTTTAATTTGTGGGGCGGCTGTTTATTAAACCTTTCGGTGTTTGAACAATATTGGAAACTTAAATAATCTTGATTTTAATTTTACCTCAGGCATTCCAGTTTTGCCGCCTTTTATCTTCTTGAAAACATAATCTATTTGTTCAATGCTCCATCCTGCCTGTTTCAGCCTGCCCTTTGCATCTTTTTCAGCCCCGCCTTTTCTTAGAGCATTGCCAAAAAAAGAAATCAGGTTGTGCAGGTCTTGTTGGTTCTTGAACAGATACTTCTCATACCTTGTTTTGTACCATTTTTGCAGCAGTGAGTAAATTGCAATCATTAGGGCTATCACAATAACAAGAAGGAATACAGCAATTCCAACCGGCTTGCAGTCTACCCTGCAATCTCTCCAGTTTTCTCCCAGCTTTTTTTCGCAGATTCTGTTGCTGTTGCATACAACCTCCTCTTTGATTTCAAGGTCTGATAAGTAGGGGGATGCAAACACAACAAGATTGCTTAAGTCAACTCTGCCAGCCAAGGCAAAAGAAACTACTTGGTCTGCCCCTATACTATTGAAGACAAAGCCAATGCTGCCTGCGGCATCTCTCTGCCCATATTCAGATGCAAATACAGCAGTTTCGTAAGGGGCAAGAATAATAACGTAATACTCATTTAAAGAGGCAAGTGGTTTGATTCTAAGGGTGATTAGTGTGGCTATGTCCTTTTCCTTGTCATTTTCATCACTGGCACTCACAATTCTGGAGGTTGCTGTCATTGCGATATTCTTGTATTGCCAGGACCATATAGCGTTTCTTGTCTCCTCTGCAAAATTAACATCATACACGCCGCCATTCAAGCTTTCAATCAATTCCGGCTTTATGGAGTTTATATCCACAGCAACAGGCATTTCTGCTGCAAATTCTGAATCATACACTGATTTTGCCAGTATGAAACCCTGCACTTTTGAAATTAAGTCAATATACTCTGTATCCGCTGCTGCAAATTTGAACTGGTTTTCATAGCCAGTCAGCAAGGCGTCATTCTCAGAAATGCCTAATTGTTTTTCAAGTAACAGCCTGTACCAGCCGGCCCCCATAACTTCTCCTTTCAACGCTTCCAGCAATATTCTTTTTTCTTTTAGCGTTGTATTCAAAATCTCCTTGGGTGAACCAACCATTATTTCAGAACTTTTGCTTCCTTTTAGGCCCTGAGAATCAGTTACTTTTACAATCACCTTAAAATTGCCTATTTTTTTATACGTATGGTTAATAGAACCTGCAGTGCTTGTTTCACTGGCACCATCTCCAAAAATCCATTCGTAACCCACAAGGGAATTATTTTTTGGGGAATACGCTTCAACAAAGAAATTAACAGTTGTTCCAGCACCTGTATTTAATGCAATCAGGTTCTTGATGGCAGGAACCCTCTCGATTGAAACCTTCTCTTCACCTATTTTCTTGCTACCTATAAAGAGCCCAAAAAGCTGTTCGCCGTACTCATCTGCAGAGAAATTCGCAGCGCTTAAATCAAGTTTTGTCAGATTCATATCCACCATAGCAGGCTTTCTTGCCAGCCCAAAGATATTCTGCTCTGTTGTGCATAACCCCTGGGCGCAATAGCTTAGCTTGAAATCTTTAAAGGCAATCCCATTTGAAGAGATTATTTTAATGGGGACTATGCATCCGCCAACGCAATCGTTTGCATATCTTTTTTCTATGTATTTTTTTATCAATTCGCTTGCGCTTGCGGCCCCTAATCTAGAAAATTCCTGCTCATTGAATTTTATTGTTTCGTTTACAGGGGCGATTCCAGTTCCTTGGACTAGCAGGGAAAAATCTGCGCTTGCGTTTTTTGTTGCGCTAGGCAAGCCACTGTAGCCACACGCTGGTGCGGAATCCTCAGCCTTTATTGTATATGCACCATCCAAAAAATCATCCCTGATGCATGCATAATATTCCTGCGTGCCGCTGAAAACATTAAAATCAACCAGGCAGCTTTCCTCAATATAGGAGGTTGTATTTGGCTCAGGCATGTCGCATTCTGCCTGATTGCCATTTTTATTGTCATAAATAAAAGCAGCTAAATCCCCCCCTCCCTTATTCTTCCTGACCAGCGCTGAAAGTTTAAATCTTGAGGAGGCAGGAAGGAAAATCTTTTGGCAATAGGGGGAAGTTGTTATGTCCAAATCAAGACTTGCCGCAGTGTTATCATAGCAGCTGCTGGGCTTCAAGCTTCCGCAAAGTTCTCCTGCTCCTGTATGCATCCAGTCGATGATGCCATCTGAAAGCAGGTCAATTTGTAAAGGGCTTGAGCCGCACGATACAGCCCCCCCGCTTCCTTGCATGCTGAATTCTACGGCATCTGATTTGATTTCAATCTGCTTGCCTATTATCATTCCTCCGAGGATAGTGTCTCCAGAGCCGAGAATCTTCTGCTTCATGCTGCTGCCAGAAGTTTCATAATACTCTTTGCAATCCACTGGATTGCAATAGAAATCTTTCTCTGCCTGCAAGCCATTTTTCTCCAAAAATTCCATTAAGGTGATATTTTTCCCAAGTGCTGCGGCGATATTGTCCGCGGGCTCATTGGACAGGCTCAGATTGACCAAGCCTTCAATAGCACCGCCAATACCGTAAATTGTCCTGGTTAATGCCATGCTGCTGTCTAACACCTCTGCTTTGGCAGCTGAGAAAATCATTAAATTAAAGACAAAAATCAAAAAAATACCCAAACCTAACTTGTTCATTTTTCCTCTTTGGTTTAACAAGTATACAATAATTTATAAACTTTTTCCAGAAAACAAAACTTCCATTCTATAATTTTTTCTTGGATATTGTGAACATATAATATATTATGATTATTGTTGCAGCAGAAATTAGGTTTGCAATACTGAAGAAAGGCAACCTTGAGATTGCTGTACCGCATCTTATTTCTTTATAGCCAGAGCTGCATTGCTGCTGGGCTGTTTCATTTGTTTGCATTTCTATTGGCAGGATTGCAGCAGTCCAATTCATGTTTTGTACACCTGCGATACAGCCACTTAATGAAAAGGATTTCATGCAGGTTATGAAAGGAACATTCCCCGGGATGATTTTTAATACTTCATAATTAAACCTGCAGTCCCCGGAAGGATTCCCAGCCGGCCCCCATAGGCATTTACAGCTTGAAGAATTAATTAAGTAATTTCCAAAAGTCCTGCCGCAGATATCTGTGCCAAGCCCTTTCCCAATTGGTTTGCCTAAACCGAGCGAATCTGCGTTGCATGCACTTTCGCCTTTATAATCAGAACATGAAGACATCCCAGCAGGATCCACACATGAGCCATTAAGCCATGCACACCCATATTGCTCGCATTCAACAGAAGAATTATAACTTCCGCAATCGCTGGGCCTCTCTGTGCATGCTGCTCCTACAGCTGGGCAATAAAAGCCCCTTGGGCAGCAGTCATCTGCAGTCAATGCCTGCTTATCTGGGCCTTCGCAATTTTTTATCATGGTGTCATAATATGTTGTTTCATTAGCGCAGAAATAGTGCTTGCTTACTACAGAACAGCTATCTAACGGCACAAATTCAAAAGTGCCATCAAGCGGAACCTGGCAGCCGCTTATATAGAAGGTAGTTTCAACTGATGAAGTCGGCTCAGAATCGTCAACAGTTAATTTTACAAGGTGCTCTCCAGATGTTGAGAAGAGCTTTGTGAAATAGGCTCCTTCAATCCCTTTTGCAGAATAAGGATAACTGCCATCATCAAATTCCCATTTGAATATCAACTGGTTAAATGGCGTGATATCATCAATGCTTAAAGTTGCATTGAATGTGACGAGCATGCCAGAAAATTTCTGGGAATATGCAGGCTGGGATATTATCGCGAGAGGAGGATCATCTGCGGAAGAATTTATCATGATGCCTATTTTTGTTTCAGCTGTTTTGCCTCTTGAATTTTGAACAGTCAGCGTTACAAATTTCGGTCCGCCTGAAGAAAAGGCATGTGTTGTGTTTGCAAAATTGCTTGTATAGCCATCGCCAAAATCCCATCTTGTGCTTGTTATTAAATCATCAGCATCATAACTGCCAGAAACAAAATTTATTACCTCGCCAAGATTGAAAATGCTTCCTTCAGGCGGCTGCGAGATTGCTGCAACAGGTGGCGTGTCATCTTCTGTGAGGCTGACACTTAACAGTTCTGATTCCAAATATACAGAGGGTGTTATGCTCATAAATGATTTAAACTTGTTGCCGTCACTTGCTCCATCCTGGCATAACTTTACTTTCCATAATAGAGATGCCTTGCCACTTTGGGAATAGCTGCTGTAATAATCTTCGTAACATTTTACCAATCCTTCTTCCCATAAAGTAAAATTAACAAGCATGCCTTCAGCATTAGTTGTTTCTGCCACAAGCATTATATAATCATTGACCTGTGTCTGGTTAATCTTGACGCCTGCCAAATCGGTCCAATACACTGCTGTAACAGAAGGGCATGAAGCAACACAGTTGCTATTGAGAACATAATCACTTGCAGAATTGCAGCATGCCTGGGTGCCGTCACAGCTTCTTCCATTGCCTGTTCCTGCATAAAACTCATTTGTATCATCGCCGCAGCACTGTCCCTGCAAGCCAGGCTCAAATGGGATTGCCCATCTTCCAGTTCCAACCTTGCATTGGCAGTCAGCAGAATCAGAATCCCAATTTACATTATAGGCATTTGTAGGGCCTTGATTTGTTACCCCGCCAGCTTCACAATTTGACTGGGCATAACAATACACATCCCCTTCCTGCCCGCATTGCACGCCATTCGCAGCATTGCAGCTTGCAGTGTTGCTGCTTGACACTTGCCCTGAATCGCATGCATAGCCTCCAGAACCAGCATTATACATGCAATATGCCCTTGTCCAATATGCTACACTGCTATCTGCTTTAACTAGCAATGAAGAGAGGATAATTAGTAACACAATAAATAGCCCAACAAACAGAAAATTAAATATTTTAACCGCTTTTCTCATTTATTTTTCCCTCTTTTTTGCTTAATTCTGAATGCAAAGGAATTATTTAAACCTTTTTCTGCGGTTAATCCCCGTATAAAGATAAACCGAGGATTCATCCCCATTTAACAGCTACATCGTCTGTTCTTTCTGCTGGATTAATGTTTGCTTTTTCCGGCTCTATGCTGCATTTTGCCTCAAACATCTTCAAGCCGAGATAGGCAATCATGCCGGCATTGTCTACAAGAAATTCATTTGGCGGGCAGAAAAATTCTGCATTCCTCTCATTGCACATAATTCTTGCCATTTCCTGCAGTCTTGAATTGCATGCAACACCCCCTCCAAGCAAAAGCTCATCCTTGTTCAAATGCGCCAATGCCCTTTCTGCAGCTTCTATAACCATTGCAAACGCTGTTTCCTGCAGTGAAAAAGCCAAATCTTCAATTTTTATGCCCCTGTCATATTTCTGCTCTAAATTTGTAAGCAAGCCTGAGAAAGCAACATCCATTCCTTTTATTGAGTATGGCAACTCAACATACTTTCCATGTTTGGCAAGTTCTGAGATTTTAGGGCCTCCTGGGAAACCTATGCCGCAATGTCTTGCAAAAGAGTCAATAAAATTCCCTATCCCTATGTCAAGAGTTTCTCCAAAAATCCTGTACTTCCCGCCAGCATAAGATATAATCTGTGTATTGGCTCCCGATGCGTACAGCAAAACAGGATTTTTGCATCCTGTCAGCTTTCCAATCTCCAAATGGGCAATACAGTGGTTCACAGGCACAATCTTTCTGCTTAATTTTAATGCAAGTTCTTTTGTGAATTTCAGCCCTTCAAGCAGGCAGGGAGCAAGCCCTGGCCCATGTGAAAATGCAATTGCATCTATTTCTCCAAGCCTAATGCCAGACTTGTCAAGCGCATCTTGCAAGACTTTTCCCTTCACAGCAGCATGATGTTTTGCTGCCTCAACAGGAACTATGCCCCCCTTCTCTGTTGTGTAGGAATCTTTGCAGTTTGCAATTATCTCTATTTTCCCATTTTCCTTTTTGGCTATCCCTATGCCAAAGGTGTGCGCTGTAGATTCTACCCCAAGGATTATCATAGCTATCTCAGGAATAAAATATTTTTAAATATATATCCCTGATAAAATTAGGAAAACCTTTTAAATTGAAAAATCCTATTCTATATGCAGACTAGGCCGGCACGCTAGCCCTGTGCTGTTTGTCCGCGGGCTTTAAACAGGCTGTAAAGGGAGATGTGAGATGCTTTTCGTGCAGTCTTGCTGTCAACTGCGACGCCTTGTCCTGCTCGATCTGGCCGTAACGAATAGTTGAGGTTCGGAAGAAAGCAGACTTAAGCTATGGTTAAGATGCTTGCAGCCAACAAAGCTGAGAAGATAGCAGGGTTAAACTGCTTGAGAAATATCAAGCTGCTCCCCGAGTCTGCACTTTAAAACTCAGCAAGATAAATTTTAAATAGTTCTTTTTCTTATTGTCTATGTTGGAGAGGAAAAAAGAGGCAACATGAAGAAAAATGCACAATTTTATATTATTGTAAGTGCAATAATAATCATGGTTGTCACTGGCTTAATAACAATACTAAATTATGTTGTTGTAAGGCCAGAGCCGATACAGTTCTATGATTTGTCCAAACAGCTTGAGAGGGAAGCAACAAAAGTGATAGATTATGGCGTTTATACTGGGGGGGATATCCCCGCGCATATAGAGGATTTTATCACGAATTTCCTGAAATATGCGCATGAAAAAGATCCTGAGATCGGCTTGATATATATTTATGGAAATGCCACTTCGCTTATTGTTGCAAATTATGGCAAAGATGATGCAGGCGTGGTTACAGAATTAAACAAGACAGTGCTGTATGGCTCTGAGGCAGAGTCAATAAGCCAGATAAGGATGGATATTGCAGGGCAGCAGGTTGGCAAGAAGATTATAGAGGAAAAAGGCATTTTCGGCAACATAAAAACAGTGCTTGGGCCAAGCAAGCTTGTAAGGGTGAACATTTCAAACAAGATTTATGATTTTGATTTAAAAGGCCAGCAGTACTTTTTTGCCATAGTAAAAAGTGAGAGTGAAGGGGAAACTTATTATAGCCTGATTGAATAGGGACGAATAAAAAACAGCGCATATGAAAAACACAAAAAAAGGGGTAACTGAGCTGATTGCATATGTCCTGCTTATAAGCCTAGCGATAGCTTTAAGCATCCTTGTTTATAATTGGCTTAGATTTTATGTATTGCCCCATGAACCCAAAGCATGCCCTGATGGCGTTAGCTTGATAATTCAGGAATACTCCTGCGTCTCTGGAAACATAAATATAACTGTGAGGAATAAAGGGCTTTTCAAGATTGACGGCTATCTCATAAAAATAAACAACAAAGTGGACCACGCAGGCAAGCCAGAGGGCTTGCCCGTGTATTTGCTTGCATCTGTTTCTTTACCTAGTCCCTTGAACCCAAGTGAGATGCATTCTGGCGATTATCCCTATAAGGACCTTTACGGAAGGGTAGTGGAGATAGAAATAGAGCCATTCAGGAAGCAGGAAAATAAAATTGTTTATTGTGACAAATCAGCAGCCAGGCAGATAGTGCGTTCAGTTGATTGTTCATAGCAAGATTTAAAATTATAAGTGACATGATTCCTTAAGCAAATGCAACACAAAAAAGGGGTTACTCCGATTGTAGCAACAGTATTGCTGATAGGCATAACAATTACATTGGCAATAATAATCTTTGCGTGGGCGAGGGGATTTATTGCAGAGCAAATAGAGAAATTTGGGAAATCTGCAGAACAGGTTTGCGAAGAGTTGAGTTATGATGCTGATGTTGTGCCAGCAGGCGCTAATCTTTATGATTTTTACATAACCAACAGGGGCAATATCCCCATCTATGCCATTGACATAAAACAGATAGGCCCTGGCAAATCACAGGTAGACAGGAGAACAATAACCATAGCAGAGGGCCAGTCATTGAAAGAAACCCTGACTTTAGAGAGGGCAAGTTATGATACTATAATGATTATGCCAGTAATCCTTGGAAATGCGCGGGGAACAGCAAATAAAAAAGCCTATGCCTGCCCCCAACAATACAGCAAGCAGATTGAACTGCCCTTATAGGAAAGTTTTTAAGGTTAAATTACAAGACCTTATTATAGTAATATAAATAAGAGTGCAAAAAGGAGGTAAGAATAAAGATGCGCTTGAATAATAGAAAGGCAGTTTCTGCATTAGTCGCTACAGTGCTGCTTATCCTTATAACTGTTGCAGCAGTTGGGATAATTTGGGGCGCAATCATGCCCATGCTCAACAGAGCTATGGAAATGGGGCAGGCATGTTTGAACGCAAGGCTGACAATTGACACAACTTCTGGCTATACATGTTATAAATCAACAACAACAGAAGCAATGATTATGGTTGGCAGAGGGGCAGAGGAATTTGATTTGGCTGGGATGAACATAATGGTAAGCGGCGGCGGGCAATCCAAAACATTCCTGATTAAGAACGGAACAGCTGTTCAGGCTGATGGCATAAATATAGGGGTAAAAATGGTTGACGGCAAAACAACAATGGATATACCAAAGCCAAATGAAGAAAGAACATACATCTTGTTCATCGGGACTAATTTGAGCAGCGTAGAAGAAGTCAAAGTTGCTCCGCTTGCGAAAGTCGGCAACACAGAGAGGACTTGTGATATCTCCTCAAAAGTGCCATTGACAACTTGCGTTTAGGAAATTTTGTTTATTTTTTTATTTTAGATATCTTTTATTTTTGCTTGATTGAAAATGCAAAAAAATGCACAAGTCTGGATTGAGTCTGTCCTTTACACACTTATTGGTCTGGCGATAATTGGCTTGCTTCTGGCTGTGATGAGGCCGAAAATAGCACAGACACAGGACCAATTTATAATACAGCAAACTATCCGCGCATTAAACGAGATAGACAATAAAATTCTGGAAATAAAACAGGCAACAGGCAACAGGCGCATAATAGAATTTCAGCTTTCCAAAGGTGAACTAACAATACTTGCGTCTGACGACAGGATAGAGTGGAAACTTCCAGGAAGCAGCTATATGTATTCTGAGCCCGGCTTTACAGCATCGGTTAATAATATCAAGGTCTTAACAGATAAGATTGCCGACAAGTATGATATCACTTTGATTCTGGATTATAAAAACAAAAATGATTTGCTTATAGATTCTACGCAAACTTCAAGAACATTGCAGCCGGCAAAAACACCTTACTCATTGACAGTTGAGAATGCAGGGCAGGATGCGCAAAGTAAGCTGATAAAGGTTGATTTCTCTGTTCAGTAAAAAAGCAAGGAAAACAAGATTTAAAAATTAAAATCCATTAAGAGATCTGTGCCCGGATGGCACAATGGCAATGCGCAAGGTTGCTAAAAGCCTTTCTTAACAAGAAAGCCTTGGGAAAGAAACTACAAACACCTTGTTTCCGCAAGGATATGCAGGTTCGATTCCTGCTCCGGGCGTTTCAAATCCAGATTTTAGAAATCTTTTTAAATGGGGATTATCCAATAAGTCTATGGTATACAGAAAAGAGGATCAGACACAGAAACTGGCCGATTATATAAAGAAGAATCTGAGCAGGGGAAAGGGTTACACTGTTGAATCCTTGAAATGGGCTCTTATAAGCCAAGGGCATTCAAGAACCGCAGTTGAAAATGCAGTTGAACTTGCCAACAAGCAGCTTGCTGCAATGGCTCCTAAGTTGCCGCCAGTCAAGGAAGAAAAGATTGAGTTTGTAGAAGAGCCTGTTGAAGAAAAGAAGGGCTTCTTTAAGAGATTGCTTGGAATTTTCAAAAGATAAAAGGCAAGTTTTATTTTGGACTCAGTAATTTCTCTGCCAGTTTAATCATCTCTCTCTTTAAACCAATAAACACTCCACCTTCTTTGCCTTGAACATAGCTTGATTCCCCTGGTTTTATTATCTCATTTAGCTCCTCTAATTCTATATCAATATGAGTAATTCTTGCATTACTCTTGCCTTTTTCATGCAGATACACCTTTGCCTTGCCTAACAGCTTTTTGCCTTCACCTGGACCTGACATAAAGATTAGAGGCAGAAAAGGTATTTAAAATTTCACAATTTATAATTTAATGTGCGGGGGGCTGTGGTATAGCCTGGTAGCATATCGCCTTCGGGAGGCGATGACCTGCGTTCGAATCGCAGCAGCCCCATTTTAGGTTAGATTTAAAAATCCCTATAATCTTGGAGAATTCATAGCGCGGTGGAGCAGCCTGGTTAGCTCGCGAGGCCCATAAAATTAAGGTTTCCTTAATTTATAAGAAATCTTGATTTCGGATACCTCGAGGTCGCATGGTTCAAATCCTGCCCGCGCTACTCTTCATCATTCTATAAAGGTAACAATAAAAAAGCTTTTAAATAACAAATGGTTTTAATTCCTATGGGAGAGTTAGATTTGGAATTGATTAATCTTGAAGGGTTGATTAAAAAATTGAATTCTTCGTTGGCGGACCATGATGAAGTTATAGAATCAGAGACAAAGGACTTACTTATCCCAAGAGACGCCAAACAAACACTTAGAAAAGGAAGGTATAATCTGATTCAGAATGGTTTTGGAGGCACTCTTCTTGACGCCCTAGCTAGTTCATGGTCTGAAATCAACATTGGGAGCATTTCTTATGAAGGAGATATAGTTGAGGACAGCGCAGCTTACGGCGGAGCATACGAGACAGTAAGGCTAAGAATAGACGGGCCTATTAAATTGAAAAAAGGAGATGTATTGCCTGCTTGTGAAATAAGATTATTTGCTGAGATAGATGACACGATGCATGGAAAGCTGTATATAGAAAGAGAGGATTATATCCCTAAATTTTTGTATAAAAAAAGAACAGACTTATCAATAATCCTGCCTACAGAATGGTTCTTGTAGTAGTTTGAAATCTTGATTTAAACTAAATGTTTAAAAATTTGTTTTTTCTTTAACTAAAATGTTAATTCTTGGAATTGACGATGCAGGCAGAGGCCCTATCATAGGCCCGATGGTTCTGGCAGGGGTTTTAATTGAAAAAAAGGATGAGGCCCATTTAAGAAAGATTGGGGTCAAGGATTCCAAGAAAGTAACCCCAAAGAGAAGGGAAATTCTTGCTGTTGAAATAAAAAAAATTGCAAAGGATTATCATGCTTCTATCACCCTCCCCCTAGAAATTGACAGCAGGGCTTTGAATGGATTGAACTTGAATAATATCGAGGCAATTAAATCTGCGGAGATAATAAACAAACTGAACAAGAGCCAGGAAAGAATTGAAGTTGTTATTGACTGCCCTTCCCCCAATATCCCAAAATGGCGTGAATATATACTAAAGCATATCCATGAGCCGGATAACCTCATTTTTAAGGTTGAGCATAAGGCAGATGTTAATCATATTGCATGTTCTGCAGCATCAATCATCGCAAAGGTTACAAGGGACTCTGAAATTGAGGAAATAAAAAAGCGGATTGGTGTTGATTTTGGTTCTGGCTATCCTTCTGACCCTGTAACAATAAGCTTTTTGCAAAAACATGGCAAGAAATATAAAAAAGAGGGCATTATCAGAGAGACATGGCAAACATGGCAGAATTTTAAAGGCAAAAAAGAGCAGAAGAACTTAAAAGATTTTTAATCTTATTTCTTTCTTTTACCTGATTTGGCTAATTTCAACAATTTCCTTACTTTTGCTTCCTTACCTTTGTTGCTTGGCTTCCTGCATTGTTTTTTGCAGACTCTTTTCACGCTTTTTTTAGAATAAGGCTTCTTTTTCACTTTCCCTGTTTTCAGCGCCATTTTAAAAATAAAAAGCCGATAAACGGACTCGGTGATAGAGTGCCTCAACCAATTATTACCGAATCAATCTTAACCTATCGGTTTGGTTTAAAGGTGATCTCTACCGTGCCATAAAGAAGCTTAATAGGTGCAAGTTTCGTGCAATGAGTTATAGTCCGACCATCACATTAATAGCTGAACACCCAGCAGAGGCTGTTATGGACGCATCCTTTTCAGGACAACCAAAATGTCCTATCGGCTTTACTTTCTAAGGGGGTGCCCCTATTTATAGTTTTCCGACTACTCCGGAGGTATAAAAATAAACAGGGCAAGTTTAATGATAATGGCAACAGCTAAATATTCTTATGCATACAAAATTCCGACGGAAAATTTAAAAATGTCTATTGTCAAAGGTTAACATGCCATCCATAAAAAAGCTGGTGATTCATGGCTTTAAGTCATTTGCCAAGCCGACAGAAATCATGTTTGACAAGACTATGAACACTATTGTTGGCCCCAATGGCTCTGGCAAGAGCAATGTTTCTGATGCTATCTGTTTTGTCTTGGGCAGATTAAGCATAAAATCTATCCGCGCAGAAAAGGCAGCCAATCTAATATATAATGGAGGCAAGGAAAACCGGCCTGCAGAAGAGGCAAAAGTAGACATGATATTTGACAATTCTGACAAGATTTTTCCTGGGAATGAAGAGGTAAAAATAACAAGAATTGTCAGAAGAGACGGGCAGAGCATTTATAAAATAGACAGCAAGACAAAAACAAGACAGGAAGTTCTGGACTTGCTTGCTCAGGCGGGCATAGACCCTTATGGCTTTAACATTATCCTGCAGGGGGAGATTTCAAGGTTTGTCGAGATGAGAAATGATGAAAGAAGGGGGATAGTGGAGGATATAGCTGGAATAGGTATATACGAGGCAAGAAAAGAAAAATCCTTGCATGAACTGGAAAGAACAGACGATAGGTTGAAAGAGGTTAACACTGTATTAAGAGAAAGAACTGCTTATTTAAGGAATTTGGAAGAAGAAAGGCAGCAGGCGCTAAAATTCAAGAAACTGGAGGAAACAGTGGCTAGATGCAAGGCGTCAATCATCAAAAAGAAAATTGACGAGAAGGCAAGGGAAAAGGATAGGGTTGAAGATGATATAGCAAAAGAAACAGGGGGTGCAGATAAAATTGAAAGCAATATCATCAAGGTTGAAGAGGAGATTAAAAAAATAAAAATCAGGATTGAGGATATAAACAGCAGGGTGCAGAAATCTGCAGGAATCGAGCAAACCTCCTTAACAGCCAGCATAACCGAACTGAAGGCAGAGATTGCCGGATTAAGCGTGAAAAAGGAGAACTACCAGAACCAGGTTGAGTCCATAGCAAGAAGAAAAGACGAGCTTGAAAAGAATATCTCCCGCTTGCAGAATGAAATAGAAGAGATGAGAAAAAGCAAGGGCAAATCCGTAAAGCAAGAAGTGGAAAACAAGAAAAAAACACTCGAGGATTTTAACGAAAGGAAAGCTAAATTTTACTCCTTGAAATCCGCATTAAGCGTGCTGAATGAACGCTTTAATGACAAGAAGAATGAACTGCAGAAAATTGAACAGGAATATGAATTTACATTCAAGAGAATTGAGGAAACTGAATCTTTATTAAAATTTAAGGACAGCCTGGAAAAAAATAAGGATTTGCTTGCTGTTTTGAAAAAGGAAGTTAAACAAAACAGGGAAAAACAGCAGGAAGCTGAAAAAGAAATTATCGAGGCTGAAAAAGAAACGGCAGCTTGCTCAAGGCAGATTTTTGAAATTGAAAAAATCAAGAAACAGGTTTCTGAACTGGATATTTGCCCTCTATGCAAGACAAAAATAACATCAGAGCACATACATGATATTGAAAAAGAGGCAGATGATAAAATTGCCATAATCAAAGAGATAATTGAGAACATGTCAAGGCAGAAAGGCAGGGCATGGGACTCAAAGGAGGATTCTATTATAATCCTCAAAGAAAAAGGGGAGGAGATTAATGAAAGGGAGAAGGATATAGTGAGGCTGGAGAGAATAGAAGAAAAGAAACAGCAGCTCAAAAAGCTTGATGAAGGCAAAAAGAAAATTTCAGATGAAATAGATGACTTAGAAAACAGGAAGAATCAGGCTCAAAAATCCATTTCAGAGTTTGAGGATATAGAGCAGAAATATGAACTGTTAAAGCTGGAAGTGGATGAGCTTAAAAGGCATGAAGAGATTGACGTTGGCACAGAAATAACATACAAGCTTCGCGAGTTGGAAAAGGTGAAGATTATCATAAGGCAGATTTCTATGCAGGGAAGCGAATTAGAAAATGAGATACAGGAGATAGGCAAGGAGCTTAGTGGAAAGCAGAAGGAAGCCCGGGAAAAGGAAAAGCAGGAACTGGAGATACAAGCAAGATACAAAAAACTGTTTGAAGAGAAAGGCAATCTGCAGGACAAAATCAGGCTTTTTGAATCTGACATGCTGAAAAAACAGAATGATGCCAGAATTCTTGAAGGGCAGCTTAATAATTTCAAGATTAAAAAGGCAGAAATAAACGCTCAGATAGAATCATTGGAGATGGAATACAAGGAATTTGGAACTCTTGAGGTAATCAAGGCTTCAGTTGAAGAACTGCAAAATAGGCTGGAAAATTCACAAAAGCTGCTTGATGTTATTGGCAGCGTTAACCTCAAAGCTCTGGAGATTTATGATAACATCAAAAGGGATTATGATTCAATTGCATTAAAAGTTGAGCAGCTTGAAAAGGAAAAGCAGGAGATTCTCAGGATAATTGAAGAGATTGACAAGAAAAAGAAAAACAGCTTCATGAAAACTTTGAATGCTATTAACCAGTTGTTTTCTGATAATTTTTCCAGGCTGAGCACAAAGGGGCAGGCGTGGCTTGAGCTTGAGAATACAGAGGATGCTTTTTCAGGTGGCTTGGACATAATTGTCAGGATTGCAAAGGGCAAATATATGGATATAAGCAGTTTGTCAGGAGGCGAGCAAGTGCTGGTGGCTTTGTCGCTTATATTTGCAATACAGGAATATAAGCCATACTGCTTCTATATCTTTGACGAGATTGATGCCGCGCTTGACAAGAGGAATTCCGAGAGACTGGCTGGCTTGCTTACTGCCTACACGAAAAAATCACAATGCATCATTGTCACGCATAATGATTCCATAATCTCCAATTCAGCAACCCTATATGGGGTGAGCATGCAGGATGGGGTGAGCAAGATTGTGAGCTTGAAGGTGTAATTTTTAAGAGAAAAAAGAGAAGCGAAAGGTTTAAATATTATAGATTATAATGATTTATAATAAATCATAACAAAAATTAAAATGGTGCAGAATATAATAAATATAGAAGAAAAAGAAGACAGAGTATTGAATATAGTCAAAGCTAAGTTTGGCTTGAAAAACAAAAGTGAAGCAGTCGCCTTAATCGCAAAAGTATATGAAGAAAGCTTTCTTGAGCCTGAATTAAGACCTGGATACCTCCAAAAACTGGAAAAGATAAGAAAAGGCAGATATATCAAGTTTAATTCTGTTGATGAATTAAGAAAAGCAACAAGTTAAAAGAGGCAACATGTACAACTTTATTGTAAGTGAACACTTTCACGATATACTAAAAAAGCTCTCTAAAAAAGACAAAAATCTGCATAAACAGATTTTAAAGAAAATTGATGAAATTATAAACTGCTATGATGTGGGGCATTATAAGAATTTGAGATATAATATGAAGGATTCAAAGAGCGTTCATATAGGGCATTTTGTTCTTGTTTTCCAGTTTGATAAGAAAACAAAGACAATAAACTTTGATGATTTTGACCATCACGATAAAGTTTACAAAAGGTAAGCAAGAGATAGGATTAGTAGAATAGTAGGATTATGAGTTTGAAGATTTAATTCTTCAAGGATTATTTCTTAACAACTCCAAAAGTTTCTGGTTTTCTGAATAATAAACCCATCTATACCATGGACCTACTCTTGATATTTCTTTATTAGTAGTAGTTGTAATCAAATGCTGAAACTCTAAGAAAGGTATTGCTTCTTTGAAGAGTCTTGACTTTTCTGTGCCTTTTATTAAAAGTTCTACAATCGGATTTTTTCTTCTAAGATGTGCATTATTTTGGAAGTCCTTTAAAGAAAATATTTGCTCATCTGTTAGTTTTCTTGCATCAACTATTTTATCTACTTCAAAATAACCAATAGCAAAAACATCCCAATCTTCTTTTTTATTATCAATATCTAGGGTTGAGTAAAATAAAATGTAAACCCTATTATTTTTTACATTAGTTTTGTATAATATACTATCTCCAAATCCTCTTCTAATGTGCCCATAGGTACAAGTCTTAAATTCTGGGTCATAGTGGCAAGGATAATCTAAAGATTCATTTATACATGTGTTATTTAAATCCTTAAATGTAAATTTTATTCTTTGGTCTTCGGTTTCTTCAATAGGAATATAACAAAAAGTCCTATCTTTTGAATTAAAAAAACCCCTGCCTGTTGGAGAAGTTCCCATTGCACCAACATTCAAGCCAATAATAATAGGTTTAGCCATATCAAGTCACCTTGAAATCAACCCGAATCCTGAACTTGTAAGGCGCAATCTCCCCAGCTTTTTTGACTCTGATAATTTTAATTTTCTTCCTGCATTTTTTTGCCGCAATTCCTATTGCCTTGATTTTTCCTTCAATGTCCTGCTGCTTTGCAAAATCATAATAAAAGATTTTTGTGCCTTTCTTTGAAACTGCAAATGCCTCTTTCAGAAATGTGTCCTTTAACTGGGGCCTTGGCATGACAATAAAGTCAAATTTATCTTTTAATTTTAATTTCTGCACAACTTTCTTAACATCACCCTGGATGATTTTTAGATTGTTCAGCTTGTTCAGTTTCACATTTTCATCTGCATATCTGCACGCCTCCCTATTAAGCTCAACTGCTGTAACCTCTGCCTTGGGATTCTGTTTTGCTGCCACAATGGCATAGGGTGCTATCCCTGCAAACATGACCAAAACTCTTTTTCTGCCTTTTTGTTTCGCTATCTCATTCGCAATTTCATGCCTTTCATTGCTTAATCTAGGGGAAAAATAGCAGGTTTCCACATCCAGATTCATAAGGCAATTATTCTCTTTATGGATTGCCTCTTTTGTTTTATCCCCAAGGACTATCATCAACTTCCTTTTTCTCAGCCTGCCCTTTACCCTGCCTGTCTTAAGAAGAACAGTTCTTATGTGCCTGTTTGAAGCGAGAATTTTTTCTGCAAGTTTCTTCGCCTCTTTTTTCCTCTCATCAGGCAATTGCAGTATTGCAATACTGCCTATCACCTCAAATGGCATGTGCCCTGCTTGCTTGTGCATATCAGCAGAAGATTTTTAAACTTTAAAAATCTTTAATGGTTATGAAATTAAAGAGTGTTTTTATTCTTGGTTCCTGCCTGCTGTTATTTGCATTGCCCCTCGTGAGCGCATACTGGGGAGGTTATAGCAGTTGGGGTTATGGCTGGTTTAGGCCTGCTGATTTGCTTGAGAATGAGTGGGTTATTTTCACTATGCTTTTTGCGATATTTTATGCAACAATCTTCGCATCATTAGGGAAGGTGTTTAAGGAGAATAAGGCAGTTCCTGCAGTTATCTCATTAGCGCTTGCCTTCCTTGTTACAGCAGGCATCCAGAGGCAATGGATGTTTTTGGAAAGGCCTATAATGTTCTGGGCTCTCATTTTGACAATTGCGCTGGTTTTACTCACTTTCTTCAGGGCAATGAAGATTGGTCCAGCCATGTTCTTTGGAGTTTTGTTTATCTTGGTGGCATTATGGGGCACAGTTAAAAGTTCCATCAGCACGATGCTGCCTTATGGGATTGTAAGCTTTATAGACTCTATAGGGCCATTCCGCTGGATATTTGGATTAATAGGGATAGGGCTCATAGGATACAGCTGGAGTAAATCAGCAAGCAGAGCTGAAGGAGGCAGGTAAATGAAACTAATTGATTTTTTGATTGGGTTGGCAGTTTTATTTATGGGGCTTCTGCCCCTGCTTGGCAGATTTGAGCAGATAGCAGAAAAAGTTGCTTTTATCGGGCAGCCAGGCAGCACTGTTTATCAAACAATTTTAATAGTGCTGGGAGTATTGGTTATTGCCTACTCACTAAAAACACCAAAACAAAAAGTATAGGGAAATCAATTTATAGAATCCCTATTAGAACCATTTCTTCAAGTCAGACTGCTTTGCCTCTTCCTGTAATTTTTCAAGCCTGTCCAATGCAGACTGAACTCTTTCTTCAGAAAAATCATGCTCCTTGCATAAAATCTTTGTAAGCCCTGTTGTTTCCGGCTTTGTAAATTTAATCCCGTAATTATTGCTTACTTCTGGATTCTTGAATAGCGAGAATATTTCCTGCCAGTTAAATTCCATTCTAAGATTCTGTTGCTGCAATTGCTGTTCTATATGCCTGAATATCAATGCAGGTTGCTTGTATTGCCTCACAACCAACAATGCCTTTTTTGGGCCTATCCCCCTTATCCCCCCCGGGTTGTAATCTGTTCCGACAAGTATGCCCAGTGAAATAAGCTGCTCGTGGTCTAATTGCAGAGTGTTAAGCACTTGCTGCAGTTCTATCATCTCTGTCTGTATAGGCACAAATATCCCGCTCGCCAATCTTCTCTTTCTTGCTAATGTTAGATTCTGGATTAATCTAGGAGAACCAAAAAGCAGTGCATCATAGTCCTGCGAGGCAGCAGCATATATCTGCTCATTTGTCCTGCACATATAAGCTGCCTGCGCCTCTCCTTCAGAAGGAGCCTGCACAACAGGAATTCCCAGGGCTTTGAGCAACTCTTTTGATTCTATAAGAATATCCTCTGTTAAATAGGTAGTTTGCCTTGCATATCTCGCCATTCCTTCAATATCCTCAGCCCTTTTTGCCTCTTCATACTTTCTTTTTGCCTCTTCCTTGAGTGCATTTCTTGCCTCATGCGTAACTCCTTTAAGTGCTGGGGCTTTTCCATCAAAAACATAAACAAGCTTGATGCCCCGTGTTAACAGGTTTATGTTCCTGTAAAATAGTCCTGATAAGTGAGAAGTTATCCTTTTTTTAGAATCCATCAAAGGCGTTCCATCAGGCTGCCTTATCGTAGAAATAAACTGGTAAATTGTGTTAAAGGCATCTACTGCAAGAATCTTTCCTTGCAAGTCATGCAGTTGAATTTCCTGCCTTGGCACTATTTCAGATATCTGCAAGCCCATAAACCTAGATAGAAAAGGGAATATAAAAATTTAGTGTTTATCTGCAAGGACCGCCGTCCAATGCCCCAAGATGAAGCTCTAATGGGGATTTAAGCTTTGCAACAAGCCCTTTTTCCTTTGCTTTCAGAGCATTATTGTAAAGCCTTCCAAAAACATGGTGTATAACCCTGTCAGGGCATTGTGAAACCAACTCAAATTTTTTCCCATATTCTATGCTTGAAACCCTTAATTTATCATAAAAAAGTGAGATTAACTCTCTCTTTTTTCCGACATTATACTGGTTTGTCTGGGTGATAAAGTCCGGATTGAAACAGGGCTTGTAAATAGTTTCATTTAGGAGTATTGCATAAAACTTGTTTTTTGGCATTTTCATCATTTTGTCCCCCCTCTATTTGTTTTTATAAACAGGCAACTTTATTGTCTCACCAATAGCCAAGTCAGAAGTTTTCTTACCGTTTGTTTCAAGAGTATACTCTCTCACATCTCTTGGGTCAACAGAACTTGGAATATTGCTATATTTCCTTAAAATTCTGTCTATACCGTCTCCTTTTTCAACGCTGTATTCAATAGTTCCTGCAGGATTTCTCACTATTTCCTGCTGTTTCCTGTCTTTTGGGAACATATAATCGCTCCTGACAGCATTCAAAAATAAAAAAGTGCTGCCAACCACTATAGGTGCCACTACAAATGTTCCAAGCAAAAATGATTTAAGTGTCTTCATCTTTTATCTCCTTATTTGTTACTAACTTATAGTAACAACACTATTTAAACCTTTCTATTGGATTGCGGAGAGGATAAATTTTAAAAGAATTGATGCATGGCATGGTTATGGAACTCAAGTTTATCCCTCTTGATTACGACTACTTTGACTTTAACAATGAAACTTTTGTGAGAGTATGGGGCAGGACCGCAGATGGCAAGAGGGTATGCGCTATTGATGCTTATAATGCCTATTTCTGGCTTATTCTAAAAGAAAATCTTGGCAAAAAGGATATTGAAATAGTGATGGAAAAAGTTAAGGGCATAAAATCTGAGTTTGCAGGAAGAAAAGTTTATGTCAAGAATGTTGAGTTTCATGAAAAAAATTTCCTTGGAAAGCCTGTCAAGGCATTGAAAGTTACAGTGAGCAATCATAAGGATATGCAGGTTATTTCAGAAAGAGCCAAGGATTTTGAAGAGGTTAAAATTAGGAGAGAGACAGACGTCTCTTTTATCACAAGATACATAATTGAAAAAAAGGTTTTGCCGCTGCAATGGCACTCTGTTTCCGGCGAACTGCTGGGTGAAAAGGATTTTGGGGGCATGTTTAATATTCTTGATGTGGATATTGCCATCAAAGCAGAAAATATTTCAGCAACAAGCGAAGATAATTTCCTGCCAAAAATTATGGCTTTTGATATAGAGACAGACAGCTTGGAGATAGGCAAGGGCAGCATACTCATGATTTCTGCCGTTTCAGAAAATTTGAAGAAGGTTTTGACATGGAAGAAATTTCCAGCAGAGGGTTATGTTGAATTCTGCAAGGATGAGGCAGACATGATTGAGAAATTTTGTAGCTATATAAAAAAAGAAAAACCAGACGCGCTTGTTGGCTATTTTTCAGATGGATTTGACATGCCCTATCTGAGGGCAAGAGCAGAAAAACACAAGATAAAGATGGATATCTCTCTTGATGGCTCCCAGCCGGTATTTGCAAGAGGCAGGATAACAAGCTCAAGGCTCGCAGGCATAGTGCATATAGACCTGTTCAGGTTTATTGAAACTGCCTACTCCCAGTATCTTCAGTCTGAAACTCTTGGATTGAATGAAGTTGCTTTGGAATTGCTTGGTGAAGGCAAAAAAGACTTTGAACACAAGCATTCTGCCCATATAACTCATTCTGGCTGGAAGCAGTATTTTGAGTATAACCTTCAGGATGCAGTATTAACCTATAAACTTGCTGGGAAGGCATGGCAGGACATGGCTGCATTCAGCAGGATAATTCAAGAGCCATTGTTCGAGATAACCAGAGACAGGATGTCCCAGCTTGTTGAGAATTACCTCCTGCATAATCTTCATAAATTCAATGAGATTGCTGAAAAAAGGCCCCTGCATGATGAAATTGAAGAGAGAAGAATGAGAAAGAAATATGAAGGGGCATTTGTTTTTCAGCCGGTTCCTGCGCTTTATGAGAATCTAGCAATGTTTGATTTCACTAGCATGTATGCGAGTATAATAGCTACTCATAACTTGTCAAAATCAACACAGTTGGAGAAGAAGGAGAAAGAGGCACTTGAGGTGGAACTGGAAGAACATAAGGCTTATTTCACGAAAAATCCAGGTTTTTTCTCCCTAATGCTTAATGATATAATCAATAAGAGAAAGAAATACAAGCAGGAATACAAGAAAAATCCAGATGCCATGAATTTTGCAAGAAGCAATGCATACAAGCTGCTTGCGAATGCCGCTTATGGTTATCAGGGCTTTTTTGGAGCCAGATATTATTGCATTGATGCTGCTGCTGCAACTGCCGCGTTGGCAAGAAAATTTCTGAAAGGAGTCATTGACAAAATAAATAGCTTTGGATGCAAGGTAGTATATGCTGACACAGACGGCATTGCATTTTTGCTGCAGGATAAAAGCAAGCAAGAAGTGCTTAATCTTCTGGAAAAACTCAACTCTGGCTTGCCCGGAATAATGGAACTAGAGCTTGAAGAGTTCTACAAAAGAGGCATTTGGGTGACGAAAAGAACAGGCGAGTTCGGGGCAAAGAAGAAATATGCACTGCTAAATGAGAAAAATCAGTTAAAAGTCAGAGGTTTTGAAACTGTAAGAAGGGACTGGTGCAATTTGGCAAGGGAAGTTCAAAATGAGATTCTTTCCAGGATACTGAAAGAGGGAAATGCAACTTCAAGTTTGAAATTTGTTCAGGATGTCATAAAAAAACTTAAGAAGAGGGAAATTGAAAAGGAGAAGCTGGTTATAAAAACGCAGCTGAAAAAAGAGATCGCAGAATATGTTGCAGAAGGCCCCCATGTCACAATAGCAAAAAAAATGATTGCATTAGGAATGCCTGTTGATACAGGCATGCTGATTGAATATTACATTGCTGAAGGCAACGGGAAAGGAAAAAAACAGCTTGTCAGGGAAAAGGCAAAGCTTCCAGATGAACAAGGCAGATATGATATTACTTATTATATTGAGCATCAGATTGTGCCTGCAGTTGAAAATATCTTTGAGGTTTTTGGCATAACTAAGGGAGATTTAACCGGCAAATCCCAGAAAAAACTGCATGAATTTTAGAATTTTTATCTCTTTCTTACTAGCATTATAATGTAAAATATAAGCAGGGCATCCGCGATTATGAATGATGCTAGTGTTGCAAAATCAAAAATAGTAGGCGATGCAGAGATTTCCACGCATTCCGCGCAGCTGCCACCGCAATCTACTGCAATCTCATCATAATCCTCTTTGCCATCATAGCAATACCAGCAGTAATCTTGCCTGCTTAGCTCTTTCAAGGTCAACTCAATATCCATGCTTGGCTCTTCCCCAGAAGTAAGCTCCCTTATTCTGCTTACGAACTGCCCAGTATCAGCATTAAAAATTTCTATGTACTTGCCATTGCACCATTCTACCCTATTTGTCTTTATCGGTATGGTTTCATTACAGGTGCGGGATTCAACACCCACATTCCCCACGCAATAGGACATGTCATAGCACAGCCTCTCTTGCCTTGGTTTTACAGCATCAGTTATCTTGCCGGCAGTTATAATCTTGATATCATAACTTAGTTTGCAGACTTGCCAGTCAGAGCATGTCCAATTTGGCTCGCATTTAATATTTTTTTGCATGCATACTGGATCCAGCCATTCTGTTGGGGGCATATAAGTGTTATATTCACACTGCACATTAATTTTTTTGCATTCCCTGTAATGCTTTCCGTATACACATCCAGACCAATTGCTGCACTGCCATTTATCAACACAGCTTGAGTTTATGACGTTGAAACGCCACTCAATGGTTTTTGAATTTCTTGAGTCGTTTACAATGGCATTGACTATGTATCTTGTTACATCTTCTTTAAACTGCTGGCTCTTTAAAATCCCCCCCCTTTTCTGCAGGGATGTTTGGTTATAAGTAAAATGGCTTATTATGCTCCCCTTTGCCCCTTCTTCCTTCTCAATATTTCCGTTTACAAGCCATTGTACATTAACAGCATCATTATCCGGGTCAAAAGCAACAATTCCAAATTCTATCTGCCCAGGAGAAACAACAAAAGTTTTCATTGCAGGAAAACTCATCTCAATAATTGGCTCTATGTTTGTGATGTCCGGTTTTTCTTTCTTTTCTATCTCTTCTGCAAGAGATTTATTCGCGAAAAAGGTTATAATCTCATCCCCCAGCCAGCCGATTTTTGGGGTTATTGTGGCAATGCTATTCTTAATTGAGATTGTAACATTTTCCGTTTTGCTATGGTGGTATATATCTGCTTTTGGAAGATATTTTGCCAGGTCAATAGAGACGTTCTTTCCGCCCTCTATAGAGTGAAATTTTATTGTAAGCCTGTCCTCTTCAGCCGTTGCTATCCCCAATGCAGAGACAATTATAATAATGCACAAAAGAATCAAAAACCTTCCCTCTTTACCCATATATAATTTATAGATTTTCTATTTTTTAACCTTTCGCATATTAATTTGGTGATATTGAAGTATACGGTGAACCTAAAAGTTTTTTAATTCAAAAACTTTTTATACTGCCCCTTAGTAGTATAATTATGGGGGGAACAAAGAAGCGCTGGACTATTTTGCTTTTCTTATCAATCCTGTTTATCCACGCAAGCAGGCTTGTTTATGCAGGAGAAATTTCTATCGGCGGTTATAGGTATCCTTCGATAATATTAATTCCCATAATTTCTATTGTAGTATGCTCCATAATTTTGATTGCGCTGTTTATAAATATCGCAAGAAAGAAAATCAGTGCTGTTGGCGCTGGCAGGGGTTTTTCTTTTTTTGGGAAGGCAAAAAGGGAGAAAAAACAGGAGAATGTTTATTTAGGAGAATTAAAAAAGTTCAGGAAGGGGCTGCATGAAATGCAGGTTGAGCAGGCATTTAATGCCCTATCCACTATAACAAGGAATTTCTTCAGGGAGATGCTTGATTTGCATTATGAGTTTACCTATGATGAGCTTGAACAGGAGTTGAGGAAGAGGAATAAAAGAAAGGAGCTTATTGATATCTCTAAAGAGATTTCTGAGATGAAATATAGCGGGAAAAGAATAACAAAGCAGGAATTAGAGGCTTTAGCTGGAAGAATTGAGCAGCTTGTAAAAAAAGAACAGTTTAGGAAAGAAGAGGCTGAACTCAAGATAAGCAAGGCAATTGTAAAGGGTAGGAGTGGGTTTTTCAGCAAAATATCCCAAATTGAAACAGAAAAGGGCAAGAAAAAACACCTGCTTGAACTGATGGAGCAGGAGGAAGAAGCCCTGAAGAAAGACATGGAAATAGCCAAGAATATCTATCATCGGATTCTTTCGTCTTACTACAAACTGCCGGCAAGAGACAGAAGAGAGATTTATGATAAACTGACAGGTTTCTACCAGCAAGTAAACAAGATGCTCTTTTCTTCATTCTATAGCAAAAAAAGCAAGAAACAGCTGGAATATTTCACAAAGAAACTCGAAGAACTGCAGAAACAGGCGCAGGGAGTTATTGCGAAAGAGAAAGCAGTAGAGAGATTTAAATTGCCTGAACTTAAGCCTCATGCAAAAGTTCATGTTAGGCATTTAGAAAGCGAGATTAGAAAGGAGAGGGCAATCAAAACAGAGGAGCTGAAAAAACTTGAAAAGATTGAGAAAGAGGCCCAGGAGAGAATAAAGAGCATTACGGAGAGGGTAATTGAACAGAATATTCTCCGACAACCTGTGGAAAAACCTGAAGAAAAGACAACTATCCGGGAGATAAAATATGTTACGCCATCCCCTCAAGCTGAGAACCATGTTGCAAGGCAGATTATCCACAAGTCAAGCGAGCATGCACCAGCCGTGCATAAGGCCAAACAGCCAGAAGCTGAGATGAAAGCCAAACATGAAAAGGAAATCAAAACAGCAATGCATATGCCGCACAAGGCAAAAGACAAGAAATTCATGCATATTGCGCGAGAGGAGAAAGAAATACTGCAGAAACTGGAGAGATTAAGAAAGGGATATATCGGCTGAAAAAATTTTTTGAGGTTTAAATTTATTTTTTATTGAGTATTTATTAAGGCAAGGTCCTGTATCTTGTATTGATTAAGAACCATTCAATAAGCAATAAAAATAGTGCTATAAACAGCAGGGTTGCAGATGCATTAAAAGAGAGTTTCACATTTGTTGTGCTTGTTATTTCTTTATACGCCTTTAACAGTTCGTCTTTGTTTTTTGCCTGGTTATATCCCCCCCCAGTATTATAGGCAATTGATTTCAAGGCGTCCTCATCAAGTTCTGAGGAGAATCCAATATCCCCTATCTGCATTTTCCCGCCAGAGACGGTCCCAAGCCCTATTGTGTGGATTGTAACCGCATTTTTTCTGGCATAATCTATTATTTCATCTATTGTGCCGACATTAATCTGCCCATCTGTCAGCAATATCACCGCCTTAAGATTTTTGCCCTTGAATAAGACACTAACTGATGTTACAACAGCATCGAGTATGTCTGTGCCGCCAACATATTTGACTTCTATGCCCCTTATTGCATTTTTTACGTTTAACAAATCAGATGTTAGTTCTTGCTCTACAAATGACGAACCGGAAAAAGAGACAACAGCAATTTCAGTCCTTGCCTTCAAGGAATCAACAAAAGCAATAGCAGAATCTTTTGCAGTCTCAAGCCTGTTTGGCATGATATCCTGCGCCAGCATGCTGCTTGAAGCATCTATTGCAAGCACATAATCCACGTTGCTTGACTTGCCGGTATACCATACTGTTGTGCCTGCAGCGGCAAGAATAACACAGATTACAATAAGGAGCCTTATATAAAGCAACAAAACATTTTTAGAGAATATCTCCGAGCCAGTAACTCTTTCAATTGCCTCAAAATTTGCAAATTTTAATGCTCTTCTTTTAATATATTTGAGGGTTGTGAAGTGCAGTGCTATAAGGAGGATTATTGCCAGTAAGAACCACAGATAAAAAGCATTCCTAAATATTATCTCCATTTAGCTGCTTACCTCCATCTTTTCCTCACTCTTTGCTTAAAAAAGTCTACAAGAGGGCCTACAAACGATTTTTCTGTGGGTATCATAACAAAATCAGCTTTTGCCTGCATGAATATCTCCTTAATCTGCTGCTGTTGCGCCCGGGCATATTTCTCATATGCTTCCTTGACTAATGAAGGGTCAACAAGAAGGGTTTTGCCTGAATAGGGGTCTTCCAAAACTATCTGCTGTGATAATTGGGGCATATTCCTGTCGCGGGGGTCTGAAACCATTACCCCAATAATCTCAAATTTTTGGCTTAAGATTTTCAGGCTTCTTGCCCAATTTCTTGAACCTATAAAATCTGAGAATATTATAAGCAGGGCTATTGACCCGGAAAGGCGCCCTGTCAGGGACTTCAGTGCATTATCCAAATCAAAATTGCCCCCGTAAATATCAGGGTCAAGCAATGTCTTTACAAGAAAATGGAGCTGCCTTGTGCCTGCTACAGGCATTTTCTCCTTGATGACTCTTTCATTGAATAATGCAAATCCGACTCTGTCGCCTTCTTTTAACATGAAATTTGCAAGTGCAGCGGAAATCTCTAAGGTATATTCGTTTTTCAGTTTTGGAGTGGAGCCAAAAACCATGCTGTTGCTCACATCTATCAGAAAAAAAATCTGCAAGTCCCGCTCTTCAACATATTCCTTCATAAGCAGCTCGTTTGCCCTTGCAGATGCCTTCCAGTCAATTCTGACTGCATCATCAGATGGGTTATAAGGGACATATCTGTCAAATTCAAGCCCCCTGCCCCGAAATATGCTCTTATATTGCCCGATTATCCTTGTAACCACGGTTTTCTTTATTGCTATCTCAAACTGCCTTATTGCTTGGGGGATATTAACATTAAGATACCTTTTCATTTTTCTTGTGGAACTCTTTTAAAAATTTCCCGAGGTAATTAAGGAACAGGCACTTTTGAAAGAATCTCATTTATTATATCATCTGTTTTTATGTTCTCTGCCTGCCCTTCATAACTAAGCAGAATCCTGTGTCTTAATACATCTGGGGCAACAAGCTTGACATGCTGAGGAACGACAAATGTGCTTCCCCGCAACAATGCCTCTGCCTTTGCTGCTATAAACAGCCCTATTGATGCTCTTGGAGAGCCGCCCCACTCTATGTATTTTCCGAGATTTATTCCCTTGGGGTTCCTTGTCATGTTGACAATCCTAACTATATATTGTTCAACTGCCTTGCTGATGAAAATCTTCTTTGTGATTTTTTGCATTTCAATAATCTCTTTCTGGTTTGTCCTGGCTTTTAATCCAAATTCCTCAAAATTTTTTAGAGTCATGTTATTCCTGATTATCCTCTCTTCGTCTTGTATTGTAGGATAGCCCATCAGCAGCTTAAAAATAAATCTGTCAACCTGCGCCTCAGGCAAGGTGTAAACACCAGCAGTTTCAATAGGATTTTGCGTTGCCATTACAAAAAAAGGTGGTGGCAAAGGAAATGTTTCCTTGCCGATTGTAACCTGCTTTTCCTGCATTGCCTCAAGCAGGGCAGACTGTGTTTTTGGAGGGCTTCTGTTTATTTCATCACCAAGTATATAATTTGCGAATATCGGCCCCTTGATTATAGTAAATCCCTGCTCTCGGGTGTATGTTGTAATGCCTAAAATATCTGTAGGCAGCAAATCAACAGTAAATTGAATTCTCTTGAATTCACACCCAGTAACCATGCCTAAGGTTCTGATTAAAAGTGTTTTGGCTATGCCTGGAACTCCCTCAACAAGAACATGCCCGTCAGCCAGCAGGGCTCTCAGAAGCCCTTCTATAATTCTCTCCTGCCCAGTAACCGCCTTTCCAGTCTCTTTCTTTATTTTGTTAAGAATTTCAGAGCAATATTTTATCTTTGCCTTAAGATTTTCAGCCATTTTTTAATTTTGATTTATCTTTTCTATAAGACTTTTTCCAAACATCCTCTTTTTCAATTTATCTTTCCGCGAAAAGCCGTGCTTTTTTTGGGCATGGAAAATTCGTGTTTTCCTCACCGAAGTGAGCCTTGCCTGATTTTCTCTGTAGAGAAGCTCTGCTTTCCTCTGCTAAGAGAAAGTTTTTATTTATAAAAGTTTTTATTTACCCCTTTTCAGCATCCTCCTTTGTGCATAGTGATAGATTAAATATAAAATGAGAAAAACAAATAATCCAGCCAAGGCAGGCAAAACAAGATCCTGTAATTTTGATTTATTTTTTATCTCAACTGTTTTGCCTTTTGACGCAACTGCATACTTGCATGCCTGTATTGCAGTTTCAGAAAGTTCAAGCGATTTTTTATAATTGTTATTTTCAAATTCTTTCTTTGCCTGGTTCAGCACCTCCTGAAGTTCCAGGCATTCTGGATTGCCAAGCAGCAGCTCCTGGAGAAATATTACTTTTTCCTGGGCCTTTATCTTCTCCTTCCAGCCAATATCTACAAGATTTAAGAAGAAGCTGGCAGAATCTGTATAAATCGGAGATTTTGATGTTCCAGCGAGTATTATCTCATACGTGCCTGTTGCATTTGCGTTTGTGATAACTGTCATCTCTATATTCTCTTTTTGTTTTGTTGTAAGCTTGTCAAAATGCGTCTTGCTCAATAATACAACAAGTCCCGGCGGCAGGGTTGCTATTGAAAGTGAAATGTCATACAAGTCTATGGAGCCATTATTGAGCACAGAAATTGGGACTATTAACCTGTCTTTGGTGTACATAGTCATCGGCTCTGGCATAATTATTTTCAGGGCTATGGGTGTTTTTCTTGTGCTTCCGCCGCCCCCCCCTCCGCCAGTCGTTGGCACGGGCGTTGTTGTTGGGGAATTGACAGTCAGATTCACAATAAATTTGTTTGATGTTGCATTGTAACTTGCATTTTGGAAGTCTGTTGCAGTTATGTTGAAACATTCGGCAATTGTTGAAGTTGTGTAAAAAGTTGCTGCTAATGTTGCGCTGTTCAAAGTTACAGTCATAGTTGAGCTGTTTTTTGCTGTGATGCAATCGCTGTTCATTATGCCAGAAGAAAGATTTATTGAATGGTTATATCTCGCATCACTATGGTCTATATCCGAGAAGTAGCCGCCTGCTGCTACTTCTGTGCTGCTATAAACACACATGCCTGAAGCGCTGCTTAAATCGCAAGTTACAGTCACAGAACTTGTGCCGCTTATGGTTATATTGCTGATAGTGCCTGTGAATTGGGGCGGTGCGTTTGTATGGTTCACTGAAACATTCCAGGAGATTATTGTCAAGTTATTCTGCGAATCATAAACCCATGCTGAAATGTTGCGTGCAGAAGTATTAGTTGTTTCATCTGTGAAGTTTACAGCGTAAGTATAGGAGTTGGTGCTGTCATTGGACACCGTGGCTCTGGTTGAGATATTCTCAACACCATCAATCTTCCATGTTATATTTAGTGTATCACTGTTAGGGGCGTTTGCATTCTCATCTGTTGCTCTTATTTGAAAAAGCTTGCTTGAGTTTTCTGCAGTATTCACATTAAAGTCTGGGGTAATCCTTTCAAGTGTTGGAGGAACCTCATATTCATAAACCACAAGCCTGAAAAGCGTTGAGTTAGTCAAGTTGCCTGAACCGTTTATGCCTGTGTCATAAACAGTTATGTTTATCCACCATCCATTTGCCTTGACATAAGTCTGATTTACTGTAAAGTTAACCTTTCCGCTTGCATTGCTTACCTTAAACCACGTTTCATTCGAGACAAATGTAAAATTCGAGTTTGCCATGGAATCGTTGCCATCCTCAACATCTGAAACATTTATATTAACACATTCTATACAGGAAAAATTGTTAGAGGAGTTGAGAGTAGCATTCATTGGAGAGCCAGTATAATCAAACAAAGGTGCATGGTTTACACCTGAGACTGTAAGTGTAAACTCTTGCGAGTCCATCTCTCCTGTTGAATCATTTACTGTTATGTTAAGGGTATGAACTCCAACGTCTGTCTTGTTGGGTGTGAAGGAGATTGTGGCTGTTCGGTTGTCAACTCTTGTGAAGTTCAGCTTTATTGTCGCATTTGCCCTATTAAACCAAGAGGTTGTTGAATTTACACTCCACGCAAGATTTTCAGAATAGAAGTCAGCTGCCGAGGCGTTTATGCTTAAATCTTCGTCATTTGCGGTCATAGTCAGGGAAAAAGCAGAATCTTCAGGAGGAGTTTGGCTGCTGATGGTGTAAAGAACAGGCGTTTCATTCACGTTCTTGATTGTAAAAGTGAGGTTTTGGCTTGAATTTGTTGCGCCTCTTCCATCTGTAAGTGTTATTGTGACAGAATAACCCCCCACATTTGAATCATTTATCGTTGCATCATTCATTGGTATATAACCCAACGCGCTTATCGCAAACAAGGCAGTGTTGTCAGAAAAGGTTATAGTATCTTGTTCAGCATCGCTTGCATTATTGCTAAGGTTAAGGGCAAAAGAAGCGCCTGTTCCTTCGTTGATATCAAATGTTGTTTGTGTAAGATTCACCCAGAATGGCGCAGAGTTGTTATAGACGCTTAAATTGAATAGTCTTGAATGAACAGAGAAATTATTTGCATCCCTGACTGTTATGTTGATGGTATAATTCCCTGCATCACCTGAAGCTGGCGTGAATCTTATATACGCAGAGGTTGTGTTGCCTGCAGTTGCATTCCTTATTATTCTGAATAAGGTCATGTTTGTTCCAGGATTGTTTCCCCCTCCAGACAGCCCTGTTATGTTTCTTTCAAAACTTAAGCTTTCATTGTAACAGCCCTGACTGCAGCCCTTTCCCTGTGCTGGAATCCTTAAGTCATCATCACTTGCATTAACCTCAAGATAGAACTGCGCCTGCATGTAGGATTCAAAGCTGCTGTTTATACTAGCAAGAGCAACAGAGTCATTGACATTTGAAACATTGAAGTTTATTACTGTAGAGTTCATTCCGCCAGATGTATCATTTACAGTTAGGTTGATATACCACACACCAACAGCAGAGTCATTTGCAGTGAAGTTTATTCCTGCTGTTGAGTTGCCGCTTATGTTAGAGGTAAATCTTGCCAATGAATTGTTGAATGTGAACCATGTCAGATTTGTTGAGAATGTAAGGTTATAATCTTCATCAGTGTCATTTGCAGTAATCCAGCACCCAAAATTACTGTCTTCTGTTGTATTCCGCAGATTGCCGCAGACTGATGTGATTACAGGGATATCATTGCTGTTTATGACTGTAAAAATGACTGTCTGGATTCTTGAGGCATTTGGAGACGCTGCATCACTAACATTGAACTCTATGGTGTAATTTCCGACATCGTTATTTGTCGGGGTGAAATTTATTGTTATTGCTGTATTATTCCGCCAGCCTGTCAGATTGAAAAGATTGCATCCTGTTGAATTCCTGCTGCTCCAGTTTGCAGTAGTGCAGTTCACAAAAGTTGCATTAAAACTGAATGGTGTATTATTCTCCTCATCCCTTGCCTGAAGAGTGAAATTAAATTCAACATTTTCAGTTGCATTCATTGTGCTGTTGAGGTTCAGGAATACTGGTGCGTCATTCACTGCTGTAATCGTGAAGTTCATCTCTGCATTGTCCTGGGGGGCAATGCTGTCGCTGCATGTAAAAAGTATTTTGTCAACGCCATCACCAACATCATTGTTTGTTGATATGTTCACTGTCAAATTTCCAGTTGCTGTATTGAAGCTGAAATTTGTTAGTGTTGTGTTGGCAGCCACATAATTATAAACAAGGCTTGCAATGTCATTAAAATCGTCATCGCTGCAGTTAGCGCTGAAATTATAATAGAAAATTGTATCCTCTGTTATGCTTTGCACTGGCAGTTTGCTGCCTGCATCTTTCGGGAAGATTGATGGAGCAGTATTGCTTATTGCTGCTGTTTCTGATGCATTTACTATGCTGTATGTCGTGTCTGTGCAGTTTACTTCAAATGTTATATCCCCCCTATAATTAAAACTTCTATTATACTGATACTGCCCTGTAGAGCCGGAATAGCTCATATCCTTCCAAGCTGTGTACACGCCTGTTCTGTTTTCATCAAAGCGGATTGTGCAATTTCCAGAGGCAATCGCAGCCCCTGAACTCTTGTTTGTGAAGTTCGCGTAGAAATAGATATTATACGCGGCAAATTGCTTGTTTGGGCATTGATACCCCATTCCTGCATAAGTTTCAGCGCATATAGGAAAGGTGTATTGTGCTGTTGAGTCAGTTTCATCCCATATTGTCAGATTGGCAAGAGAGGAGTTCACCGAAGTATTTGCAGAGACTGTCAGGTTTGAAATGAGAAACAATGAGATAAACAGCAAAAGAGCAAGTGATAAAATAGCATATGAAGCCATTCTTTCCCTGAATAATTTCGTGATGTAACGCTGTATTTTCATTTTTTCTTAGCTATTTTTTTGTTGTTATTATGGTTCTTCCTCGGCCTGTCCCAGTAGGGAGACTTGCATTTTGGGCATACTTTCGGCTCATTCTCAAAATTCTGTCGCGGCAGCCATGCATGATTGCATCTCTCGCAAAGATACCCTAAAATCCTAGTTTTTCCCATTATACCCCTTTCTAATTCTTACCTATTGGTAATATACTAATTAAGTATAAACTTTAGTATATAAATTTTGCTATATTACTATTGGCTGGGAACTATGAGGCCCTACTTTAATCTTCCTATATCTGAAAAGAGTTTAACTATCCTGTTGTAGTATCCCTTTTTATCTTTTGGCGGCAATGAATTATACATGTTTTTAGTCTGGTTGTAGTAGTGCCTTGCCAATGTTATGTCCTTTTCAGCTATTGCCTTCTGCGTTCTTGCAAGAAGATTATTCAAGTAAGCCCTCCTGCTTCTTGACTCTTTTTCTTTTTCTTTGGATTTAACAGCAATGAACTCTTTCCTTACGATTGCTGTCACTATAATCCCCAGAATTATTGTTATAATCCATGTAAACTGAAAAAAACCGCAGTCCCTTCTGCAGGAGAATATTTCAGGGGTCTCACATTTCTCGTCTCCACATCTTGGTGGCCTAGGATACTCCAGGGGGCATTGAGGGCATGGCCCGCCGCAGTCAACTGCTTCTTCCCCTTGGTTCCATATTTTATCTGAACATGTCTGGCAGGGCTTGCATGGCCCGCCGCAGTCAGGCAGCACCTCGCATAAACCATTATGGCAGTTTAACATGCCATCATAACAGTCTGGCGTCTGCGAGAATGCGCAAGCAGTTATTTCTGACGGCTTTTTTGCTGCTGAACTGCATTTGCTTTTGTCATAGCATGAACGTATCCAAAAACCGCAGTTCCCTTCAGGAATCCCTTTTTGGGAGCAATTTGACATTATCACATTATATAGAGTTCCGAGTATGTTTCTTGACTCTTCATTAGATATATTCTGGCATATGCTCCAGTCAGAGCACACCCACATCTCAGAACAGCCGCCACCTCCTCCTCCGCCGCCCCCCCCTCCGCCAGCTGTTGGCAAAGTTGCCGCTTGAAGCACAGTAACATTCCAATTGACGCTATCGTTCAACAATCCATCTGATGCATATGCGGTGATGTTATACTTTCCTGAATCCCCGCGGGAAGGAGCGAAGGTATATGTGGAATTAACAATCACCTGTGTGCTGTTTTTATGCCAAGAAATTGAAGGCGTTGTGCCCTCGGGGTCGTCAGCTGTTACCAGGAAAGTTATGCTGTCTTCTTCATATATCTCCTGTGTTGTGTTGACGGGGGAATAAGAGGTTATATTTGGCGGGCTATTCACCATTGTTACAGTGAACTGAACATTCTCGCAGTCATTCTTTGCGAAGGCAGTTTCGTTGCAGAATGAAATATTTGCTGGAGGGCTGCTTAAGCCGTTATCAGCCACACATATCCTCACAGTATAAGTGCCGTTTATTGACGCATTTGCAGTGAAGTTTATATTGCCTGTTGTCTCATTTATGTCAAAGAATTTCGTGCCGCTTGTGAAAGTTGAATTAAATCTGAGCGTGCCTGGCGTATTGCCATCCTCTTCATCACTTGCAGATGCTGTGTAGTTGAAACTGCTGTTTATGTACACTGTTTGAGCCCCTATGTACTGCAGCACTGGCGCGTCATTTATCTTGATGATGTTAAGCGAAAAATCCTTGAAGTCTGTTGCCTCTTCATCAGAGACATAGATTCTTATCTTTGATGCGCCAACTTGCAGATAATTAGGAGTGAAAAATATCAAGCCAGTATTTTCATTTATCACAAAAATGGTTGTATTGTCATAATAGTGCAGAACCTCGTTCCTATATGCAGCTGGAACAAGCAAGTCACCATCACTTGCATTTGCAGTGTAATTAAATTCTGCATCCTCGCATGTCTGCAAGTCTGGAATTGCCTGCAGCAAGGGTGCATCATTCACATTAGAAACAGTAAAATTAAAAATACTTGAATTCTTGCCGTCTCTTACATCAGTAACAGTTATGTTCATTTTATGCAAACCAACATCTGAATCATTTGCAGTAAAGTTAATTAGTCCTCCCAAAGTCATATTGAAGGAAGGAAAGATTTGCGAAGTAGAATTATGTGTCATGTTAAATGTTCCATTGTCAGGCTCAACAACAAATGTGCTTAAGTTGGCTGTGAAAAGCGCATCTTCGGTAAGATTAAAATTCCTGGTGTAATTTGTCCAGTATGGAATGTTATTTGCTGCGAGAACTGAAAGTGTGAAGGCAGCAGAAACATTTGAGTTGTTGCCGCATACATCATGGGTCACCCAAATTTTGATTGTATGGTCTCCTTCCTCGGCATCAGTCAATGTAAAGTTAATCAAGCCAGTTAAATGGTTCATTGAGAAACTCGCAAGACTGCTTGGGGTTATGTTATAATAATAAATAGGGGTGCCTGAATCAGTTGCATTTACCTGATATGTAAAATTCTGCCCTGCTGTTGCACTCTGATTCTGAATTGACTCCAAGGTTGGAGGCCTGTCAATGCAAATGCTAACGCGAGCAGAAGCTGCTCTGCCTATCGTTATGTTCCCAGTAACTTTTAGCCAGAAAAAGAGGTGGCCCATTACAGAAAGAACTATGAATATCAAGATAATCAGGGCGATTTTATTATTGTTAAATTCCATCTTTTTTGTGCTCTATCAATCTCCTCGATATACTCCTATCTCTTGTCCACAGAGATTTAAATATTTTCTTGTGAGAATCCTGTTTATGAAAAGTGTTAAAGTTGGTTATCATGAAACAATATCAGGTTTTCTTGAATATTATGAATATCCTGCCGTTAAATTCGCCTTTTTTTACATTCTCTGGAACAAATACCTCAAATGTCAGTTTTTTGGTTTCATTTACTCCAAGAAGAAAATTGTTTTCATGATTTAGAAATCTTTTTATGTTTCCTATCACAATGATTTGTGCAAACAAATCCTTTTTGCCCTGATTTTCCATTGTCAAAAATCTTTTGGCTCCACTTCCTGAAAAAATCCTGCCGAAATTAATAATCCCCTGTTTTTCCTCTCCAAGAGCAATGCCAATTCTGTCGCCTACCTCGAGTTTTGCATAGAGCACTTTAACATAATCTATCTTGTATAGAAGATATACAATCTCAGTTACAATAATTGAAAATAATATTGCAAGAATAAATAATGCAATTATTTTTCCTCTGGTATATTTCTTACTTCTTTTTAGTTTTTTCATATTTATTGCCTTTAGGTTTTCTGAGTGATAGCATTACTATTATCGCTATCAGGATAACTATCCCTGTTGTTATAGAAACGTAAACCATAAGCCTCTTTATCTCTTCTGGGTCAACAAGCATCTTAACTCTTATATCCTGCTCTGTGCTGTTCCCTGCGAAATACAAAATTAGTTTCCCATCATAGTACTGTGCTTTTTTGTCTGTTGTCTCCCAGTATGTTGAGAGTGCTGAAATTTCCCAAGGTTGCAGAGTTATCGAAGGTGTTCTTAATGTTTCGTTCTCTATTCTAACATCGGCGTAAACATTTTCAATCAGGCTGTTCCATCTGCTTTCAACATCAATGTTGAACCTATTTACCTTATTTCTCGTAAATTCTTTGGTATAATTGACAACTTTCACAGCAAGAATGCCTATTTTGAATTTCGATGACATGTTTGCATCTTTGCTATCATAATATACTGTTGCGACTGCATTGTACTCGCCAGATTCAAAATTTCTGGTGTCGAGGCTTGCAGACAAGGTTAGAGCCTCATTAGAAGCTAATGGCTTTTCTTCAGTCTGAACTGTAGTGATTTTCTTGCTGAATCCCTTTTCGCTAGGCCCAAAAATGTCAATTACTGCCCTGACATTATTTATGCTCGCTTCAGTCCAGCTTTTCACAGAAATCTTTAAATTTAGGGTGTCTCCAACATCTATATTTGGCACATCAAAACTTTCTATCTTAAGATATTTTTCTGAATAAAGAACCCTAACACCAATAATAGAGCACACCTTTGCTCTTACACTGATGCTGCCCCCTCCAGATGATGCTTCTGCCACACATATCCGTGTTTCATGTAAACCTGCAGAAGGTTTTTGTTCTGGGAATTGTAAAGTTGCACTAAAGCTCTTTGTCTGTCCTGGCCAGACATTTTTTATCAAGTTGTTGCTGAGAGTGAAATACTCTGGAAATGCCCCTTCAACTATCACCTCATAATCCATAACTGTCTGTGCGCTGGACACCATGATATATGAAAATGTTTTTTTCAAGCCCTGAATGAAATCCAATTGGGTATTGAGCTCACCACTGTAACTGCCCAAACCGACTGCATAAGCCTCTTGAGAGAAGATAATCAGGGACATAACAAGAATTAATATTAAAATAGATTTATCTTTCATTTTTTCAGCCTCTCTTATCCTTAATACCCCCAATAAGATGTAAATAAATAGTTTTCGGTTCTGTGCTGGTTCATGATATCTACAGCAGTATCATACCTTTTTTGGTTTTTATAGTTATTTATATCAAATCATATTAAGAAATAATAATTACAAAAAACTCTGCTCAACTAAAGATTCTAAAATTATAACAAAAAAATAAAAAATAAAATTTAAACTGCACCTGGGCTCTGCACTGCTGTGAATGTCAATTGTGCTGTCTTGTTTCCTGTAGCTACATCTCCAGGTATAAGCAATTCAATGGTTACATTCAGTGAATTTTCACTTGCCTGATATGAAAAATTCTCGCAGACTTTGTACTTTGTTGATGCTGCGGCAAATGATGTAAGTGCAGCGATTGAACCCCCTGCGGAAGCACATGAGCCTGATTCATTGTTGTAAGGCGCAAACTTAATTGCGGGGTCTGGTATAGCTCCTGCACCGCCGCCAATCATTGTTGCAGCAGTTGAGCCTGACTCAACACTTATATTAAGATATACCGAGCCTGTGTTTTCTAATGATAAATCCTTTGCAGCCCACGTTGTGCCTGACACTGTCCATGCTGCTGGTGTGGAATTGCTGCTGTTCAATACAGCAAAATTCTGAGCCACAACATAACCAACCCCGAAATCAACTGCATTCGGCTGTGCGACAGTAAACTGCGCGAGACTTAAAACAGAAACATTTACCCTTCCCGTTGAGCCAAGCCCAGTTATCCCGCTTAATGCAGGAATTATATTGACAAGATTTGTAACCTGCGTTACTGTCAGGATTGCTCCGCCAATTGAGATTACTATAGCCACTACAAGCAATGCTGCAAGTGTTCTATTTGAAATCTCAGTCATTTTTTAACCTCCTTTCAATTTTTACCTAAATTTAATATTTATTATGATTTCCTCTTGCTTGCTATTTTAATCTTTTCAGCAAAAGTTTATCTCTTAATAAACTAAACTTGTCATTGCCTATGACTTTATGACTCCTATATTTACTATCGCCTTTCCAGTTAAAGGATTTATAGTAGGTTTTGATTCTGCTCCAGGCCCAGTTACCCCCACGCTAATTTTGGCATAACCTGCAGAAGGCATTGCTTCATACTCCTGCTTGACAGAAGTTATCATATCCAAAACATACCATGTGCTTATGACAGAAAGCAAAATTGTCAGTACAAGCAAAACAAGTATCGTGGTCCTGGCAACATCCTGCTTTTTTGCTGGCATTTTTAAATTCTAAACCTCTTTAGAGTATTAATTCTACAGTTACAGCAAGTTTATAAATATTTCTCCTTTCCAAAATTTCTGGAAAATTGTGCTGTTTTCCTTATTTCTAACAGAAAGACACATTTATAAATTTTTCTGTTCGCCCCCCCCCATTTTCCGACGAGAAATAAAAATCATCTTGATTTTTCTGGGGATAAATCAAAGAAAATACCATAAAGAATGAAAAAAATAGTTAAAATAATTACTTTGCATTCAAAATTTCAGGAAAATACATAGAATTTAGATAACTTTCAGTTTCTTAATGCCAAAATATTCTTTCAGTATGCCTTCAAGCTCGTTAAGCCTTGCCTTATTTCTGCCGATAATCATTGCCTTAGACTGTCTAGGCGCTATGATACATCCCTCTTCACCTTCTATGCTAAAACTTCTGATAGGAATTGGATAGACAAGGCGTGAAATAAAAATTTCTGCATCCTGTACAGAAGATGGGGCGGCGATAATCCTTACCTTCCTCCTTAAAATTGATGACAACTTCCTCAGATTTTCTGCACCTTTTCCAATGGCTCTTGCAACTAAACCTGGATTCACAACGAAGAATATAATATCATTGAAACGGAAACAGTGTTTTGTTCTTAAGCCAATCACCCTCTCAAAAAAATTCATATACTGTATAAACTGCATCTCCAGTGTTTTAACCATTTTTGCCCTATTCTTTTTCAGTTCCCTTGCTGTCCTTGCTTAACTTGCCGGTTATCTTAACCAACAGGCCAGGCAGGCCAGTGCCTACAGGAACAGGCTGATTCAAGATTACATTTTCTATGACACTTGCTAGCTCGTCTTTCTGGTTTTTTAAAGTTGCATTAACAAAATGCTTTATAGGGGTTTCAAACGAGGCTCTTGCGAGTATGGAGGATTTTTGGTTGATTATGCCAATCCTTGTTGTGCCTTTTATCTCTCCAGATGAAGTCATGGCATCAGCAACAAGCCGGACATGCCTCTCATCTATGTTCAATCCCTGGAATTCTATAACCTTTAAAGTTTCATTTATTATTGCCTGCTTTGCCGCCTCTATTCCCAGGACTTCTGCAGTCTCAAAAATATCGTTTGTTGTTGTCTTGTTTGCATTTACGCCCTTGAAATTTAGAATCTCTTTTAAGTTCGAGCCTGCAGTAAGGATGACATAACCCTCTTCCCTTTTAACAGGCAGAACTTGTTTGATTCCTTCAATTCCCGAAACGGCTATGTTCTTCATCTTTTCCTTTAATTTGTAAAGATCCTTGAAGTCCAGTTTCTCTGCCTTTACTACTATGCTGCCATTTTCAAGTTTTGCTTTTAAATCATTTTCACTTAATCTTTTGACAATAGTTTCTGCTGAAGAATGCGCCTGTTTTATCGCTTTCTTATCAAGAGATATCTCAATCTTCTTGCCTGTGAAATTTACTGTTAATGATTCAGCGATATCTTTAACTGAAATTTCTTTTATTTTCTCAGCAATAACCCTTGCAGATTCCTCGTTGTTTGATTCTGAATCAAGGTAGATTTCCATTGCAGGAGTTGAAGGTTTTTTTCTTGCATCAAAGATTTCAATTAAGCGGGGCAGGCCCAATGTTACCTGCATTTCAGAAATGCCTGCAAAGTGGAAAACATTCAATGTCATCTGTGTTGATGGCTCCCCGAAAGATTGCGCTGTTATTATGCCTATTGCCTCTGCAGGGGCAATCTTCTTATCAGGCAGATGTAACCTGCTTGTGTCATTCCCATCATCTCCATATTCAAACTGGATTATATTGCCAGAAGCGTCTCTTACAGTAAGGTCATATTCTATTTTTAAATCCTGCAATGCATTTGCCAATCTTCTGTATAGATAACCAGAACGGGGAGTCCTTAATGCAGTATCCATAAGGGAGTCTCTGCCAGTCATCGCTCCGAAGAAGAACTCGTAAGGTTTTAATCCATCTAAAAATGAGGAATAAATAAAGCCGCGAGCTATTGGGGACAAATCATTATTCTTGAAAAATGATAGTGTTCTGTTACTGTAGCCTAAGTTTATTCTTTTACCCCATAATGCCTGCTGCCCAACAGAACAAGCCATCTGGGTGATATACACAACGTTCCCCCCAGCACCAGATAGAATCATAATATTCACGGGATTTGTTTTTGGTATTTCCCTTTTTACAACAGTGCCTACTTTGCTTCTTACTTCATTCAGAACCTGCAATATTTTAATCTCTCTTGTTTCTTCAAGTGTCTTGCCAGGCACTGGCTCAAGGGTGTTGCTAAAGTAAGAATCTATAATCCCCTTAACTTTCCGTTCAGCTTCATTTATTGTGTTCTTGGTTATCTCTTTTACAATATTAGGCACTTTTATGTCTTCAAGCGAGATTGTAAATCCTTTTCTTGATAGATATAAACTGCCCAAGCTGAAAATTTTCCTCAGCACATTTATTGTTTCATTTCTTCCAACTTTGATATCCAGTATTTTAAGCAAGATGCTGTCCTCGACACCAAAAGCGTGGTTATCTATAACTCCTGAAATAAACCTCCCATTTTCAATCTTTAAATAGGCATTATAGGGGCAATTCTCTTTCTTGCAGTTTCTGTAACAGTTTTCTTCAGAGGCCTTCAAGTCATAATACTTGCAGTCCTGCCCAAAACATGCCTTTGTCTTTATTGCAAAATCGATTTTTGGCAATAAAGAAGAGAAAATATCCTTTCCCTCATTTATATGTTTTATTTCATTGATATCTGCTCCGGCTTCCATTAATAGTTGGCATGCCTCCTCTCTCCCAAATTTTCTGTCAGTGAGCAAGTAATTGCCGGTTATTGCATCTGCAATGCAGCCGAGCACATTAGTGTTGTTTTTTGGGGATATTAATTGTTGGTTTACCTCAAGCAGAACTTTTGCTTCTGTCCTAGCCTCTTCTGTTTGTGGCGAGTGAATATTCATTTCATCACCGTCAAAATCAGCGTTGTAGGGGAAGGTCACAGCAGGGTGCAGCCGGAAAGTTCTTCCAGGGAGTATCTTTGCAAAATGAGCCATCAAGCTCATTTTATGCAGGGAGGGATGCCTGTTAAAAAGCAGTATATCCCCGTCTCTCAATTGCCTCTCGACTGTATAACCAATAGCAATCTCATCAGCCAAGTCTTCCTGCAAATCTGGAGTTATTCTTTTTCTCTTTCCATCAGGCCTTACAATATAATTTGCAGCAGGATAATCTTTGGAGAGTATAAATTTTTTCAGGAAGTCAATGTTAGAAGAATTAACAGTCTCGTTAACAGTTAGGATTTTTGCAATCTGCAGTGGCACGCCAACTTCATTCAGTTGGATAAAAGGGTCTGGAGAAATAACGCTTCTAGAAGAGAAATTAACTCTCTTGCCTGCGAGGTTATGCCTGATTCTGCCTTGCTTTCCTTTTATCCTTTCGCTTATTGTCTTTAATGGCTGCCCGCTTCTGTGTCTCGCAGGAGGTATCTGCGGAACAGAATTATCAAAGAATGTTGTTGCGTGATACTGCAGCAAGTCCCATAAATCCTCAATTATGACTTCAGGAGCCCCCGCATTCAGGTTTTCCCACAATCTTTGGTTGGCTCTTACAATATCACTCAGCTTGTGTGTGAGGTCATCTTCGCTTCTCTCTCCGTTTTCCAATGTTATTGATGGCCTTGATGTTACAGGAGGCACTAACAGCAAGGTTAAAACAGCCCATTCTGGCTTGGCTGTTCTTGGATTGATGCCTAACAATTTTAAATCTTCCTCGTTAACTTTTGTAAGTCTTGCCCTTACTTCTGTAGGGAATATTCTTTTTTTTCCTACTAGGAAAGATGTTGGCTTCTCAAGCTTTACTTTTTCCTGCATGGCATTGCAGTAGGGGCATTTTTTTGCATCTTTTGACTTTTTAATTCTCATTGCAGCAGAATATTTTTCAATATCTCTTTGTGAGAGCAGAATTTTATTGCAGGTCTGGCATGTGCTTCTCAAAACCCTTTCAATTATGCTTACGTATTTTATGTGTATGATAGGCCTAGCCATCTCTATATAGCCAAAGTGCCCGAGGCATTCTTTTAGCCTGCCGCCGCAAGTTCTGCATCTCACGCCAGGGTCGATTGCTCCGAGCTTCAAATCCATCAAGCCCCCATCTACAGGATAGCCATCCATGTCATAAAGCTCAGGAGTCACAATTTTTGCAACTCCGATTTTCTTTATCTCCTCCGGGCTAAGCAAGCCGAAGCTTATGCTCTTAATCTGTTTTCTTATTATCTCTGACATTTTTTACATGGAAATTGAATTGTTAATTTCAAATGAATTATCTGATAATTTCTTTGCTGAAGTGTAATCAATCATAGCAAGGATGTTTCCTTTTATTGCAGCATCTAAATCTTCCTGCCTTCTTTCAAATAATTTTGCTTGTGTATATTGTTCCATTCTCAATTTTTTTCTCACTCATATTTGTTTTTCAGTTCAAATCTCGGCAGGATATGCAGAGAGATAAGCTCATCAACAAGAAGCTTGAAGGCATATGAAATTTGCACTGGCTCTACAGGGGATGTTTGGCATAGAGGACAGTAAATCTTGCTGTGTATGTTGTCCTTGATTGCCATAACCCCGCATTTTGTGCAAACATGGACAGTAACCTTGTCTGAATCATACCTCTCTTTTAAAAGAAGGGATGCTCCATGTGCAACTAATGCCTGCTGCTCCATTTCACCTAATCTTAATGCCCCCCCTTTGCTTCTGCCCTCTATTGGCTGTCTTGTCAGCAAGGTAACTTTTCCAAGTGCCCTTGCATGCATCTTGTTTGAAACCATATATTTAAGCTTGAGGTAGTACATATCCCCCATATAAATTTTTACGTTGTACATCTCCCCTGTTATGCCATTGAACAGGGTTTCTTTTCCGTCATACCTAAATCCAGAGTCCTGCAACTCTTTTTCAAGCTCAGTTATGCTTGTGCCTGAGAACATTGTGCCATCAATACTCTTGCCGGTTAATGAGCCAACCTTGCCTGCCAACATTTCGAGCAAGTATCCAACAGTCATTCTGCTAGGCACACCGTGAGGGTTGAAAATTACATCCGGCCTCATGCCTCTTGAAGTAAAAGGCATATCCTCTTCTGGGACTATTGCCCCTATAACCCCCTTCTGCCCATGCGCAGTGGCGAACTTGTCCCCTAATTCAGGTATCTTTTCATCTCTTGTCCTTGCCTGCACTATTCTATTGCCTTCAGGGTCAGCAGTTACAAAAACAGCGTCAATTGTTCCTCGCTCTTCCTGCCTTATAGCCATCGAGCTTTCTTTCCTTGCCTTTATTGCGATTTCTCCGGCTTCACTTAAAAATTTAGGCGGGGAGGTTTTGCCTATTACAACATCATTCTCCTGCATTTCTGCTTCTGGATAGGCGATGCCGTCATCCTCCAGAAATCTGTAGCTCGCTTCTGTCCTGTAGCCGCTTGTGTCCTTGCTAGGAACACAAATTGCGTCTGATAACCCCCCTGTGAAATGCATTTCAGTGGTTTTGTAAGGCCTGAAATACGTGCTTCTTCCCAATCCCCTTTCAATTGAACCCTTGTTTATCACAATTGCATCTTCTATATTATAGCCCTCATATGTCAATATAGCAACAACGACATTTTGCCCAGCAGGATAAATGTTAAGGGTATCATAAACAAAGCTTCTGACAATCGGTTTTTGCGGATAGTGCAGCAAGCTTACATCGGTATCAACTCTGCATAAAAAATTTGCAGAATATAATCCAAGAGCCTGTTTTTGTGTTTTGCCCCCCCTGTTAAGCCTTGATGCCTGATTGTAATTTCCATATGGCACAAGGCTTGTTACAAGGCCAAGCAAATCAATTTCATCCACTTCAAGATGAGTGTGTTCAGGAGTTATGCTTGAATCATCCAAAGCCACCAAGGAATTTTCCTCTTCAGATGCATCAAGATACTCTATAACCCCCTGATTTAACAAGTCATTCCACGAAAGCGTGTTGTTTTTCAGCATTTCCAGATGTTCTTCTGCCAGCATGCTTATGCCATTCTTGACAATAATCAATGGCCTTAGAACCCTGCCTGTTTCAGTTGAGATTACAACAAGCGAATTTGAATTATCCAAACGCACGCTTAATTCAACAGGCAGTTTTCCCTGCCTTCTTGTCTCTCTTATGGCAGAAATAAATTTCTCTGCCTCAAGCACAAAACCGATGAACTGGCCGTTGTAGAAAACGTCAAACACATTTTCTCCCTGCAGCTCTTTTTCATAATTCTGCAAGCCGTTGCTTTCCATGAACTTGAATAATTCCTTTTCATCAATTTTGATGGCAGTGCTTATCCTTGCGAGCAATGCAAGATTCTTGCGCAGCCCGATTTCAGTCCCTTCTGGTGTCTCAACAGGGCAGAATCTTCCGTAATGAGTTGGGTGCAAAGTCCTTGCTAGAAAGTTTTCTTGCTCGCCAGGCAGCAGGCTTGAAACTCTTTGCAATTGCGAGAGTATCGCAAGATAGTTTGTTTTATCCATGTTTTGCGTTACTCCGGTTCTTTCGCCAATCCATCTGCCTGTTGCAATTGCGGATTCAACTCTATGGGAAAAAAGTGTTGATTTGGCAAGTGTTTTTATTGAGTAAATTTTCTTCCTTCTTGCTGTTCTCTGCAGATTATGCTGGATGTCCCTCACCAAGGCAGACAAGTTAACCCTGAATAAATCAGCGAGCAAGTCTCCGCTTAATCTGACACGCTTGTTTGCATAATGGTCCTTGTCTGTCACAACATGTGGGCTTTCCTTTGCATTCAAAAACTGCCTTACAAGCTTGCATAGGGTTATTGCCTTGTCTTTCCTGTTTTCTTGCTTGGTGCCTGCATGAGGCAGGAAGTACTGGTCTATCCTGTCCTTTATCCTGTCAAACACCTCTTTCTTTGTTCCCTGCATTGCTGTTTTTTCTGCAATGAACATCATCGCATCCTGGGCATTTTGGATGTTTGGGAATTCGTAAAGGTTGACAATCAAAGAATCAGACTCCTTGCCGATATATTTTGCGATATCAGAATCTTTAAGCATGCCCAATGCCTTCAGCATTATGACGATGGGGATATTCCTGAATCTGGAGAATGAAACATTGATTACTCCGTCATTGCCTTCGTCTATCTGGATTGGAATTCTGTATGCGCCCCTCTGCGAGAAAATCCTCAGCATAATCTTCGCTGCTGCTGACTTTTCAATAAAGAACTGGTTAGGGGCCAAGTCTTCAATCATTACCATCACTCTTTCATTTCCGTTGATTATGAAATAGCCGCCAGTATCCAAGGGGTCATTGTAAGTTTCACTTTCTTCTGGCTGTTTTCTGCCTTCTTTATGGCTGTTAATTGAAAGATTGCAGTAGTTGCTTTTTACAACAACTGGAATCCTGCCTATATCTACCTCCTGCTGCTCATTTTGGTTGCCCTGCTTGATGTTCAGCTCGACAGTGATAGGGGCAGAATAAGTCAGGCTCCTTAATCTGGCTTCTGTCGGCAGTATTCTTCTTACAGAGCCATCAGCTTCTGTTATGCATGGCTCCTTTAATCTTATTTTTCCAAGCCTTATCTCTATGTCCTCCTGGGGCAGGGCTGCATTAACCTCATTTACAATCTCCTGCATCCTTACCTCAATAAAATTGTTGAATGATATTATATTGGATTCAACAAGGCTGTGTTGTGAGAGATATTTTTTTACAAGCAGATGTTCCCTGTCTTTGGGATAATTCTGGCTGGAATCAGAAGAAGAAAAATTGCTGAAAGCTTCAGTATCCTGCTTGTCTTCTGTTTTTGCCATATTCAGTTTTTTTGACAGAGGAAATCTTCTGATTTCCTATGTCCCAAAAATTTTTATTTTTGTGATAAAACTTCCGCAAAATCCAGCAGGATTTTGGGGCCCCGAAAATCCCGTGATTCTCACCTCGGTAAGCCTTGCTTGATTTTCGCGGTTTCTAAAAGTTTTTATTCAACAACAACCCGGTAATACTCCTTTCTTTCCTTGCCAGACTGCCTTTCAATTTTTATTATATCACCAACCTGAAATTCCTTGGGCAGGGCTGCATCATTAATCTTTATTTTTGGCAGCTGCTGTCTAGAAATATTGAAGCTTTTTAATATGTCCTCTGCCTCTTTTTCTTTTAGTCTGATGTGTTTGGGCTGGAGGGCATGCATTTTTGAATACTCCTGAATAAATACAAAAAATTGAACAAAAATCTTCAGATATTGCGAAAAAAACCGCATTTATAAAGGTTTCGCTTATTTTCCCTCAAACCTCAAGTTTTCTGCCTTTCCCACTGAACAGTGGGAAAAAGACAGGGGTTTTATATATGCCTGAAAGCTGTGCCTGGAATGAAAAAACCGCATCAAAATAAAGGCAATGCAAGAAGACACAATAAAGTGCCTGGATTATGTGCTATATTGAAGTTATCTCTCGGTTTGCGTGTCCTATCTTAGCAATCTCAAAAACACTCTGGCAACCTTCCTGTCAAATTGTCTCTCCTGCCTCAACCTTGTATGCAGATAATCTTCCTCAATCTCCTTTATGCTTTTCCTGTTTTCTCTTTTAAAGTCAAATTCCCATTTCTTGCACAAAATATCTAGAATTTTGTTCTTATAGCCCTCTTGTGTCAAATTTCTTGAAAGCTCATAAAGGTAAACCCTTCTGAATGTTTTAAGATACGCTATGTCAAATGGCAAGCCAGCACATCTCTTGATTTCGTTTATTGCAAACTCTTTCGGGCGGGAAGGAGAATATGCTCTTGAATGCGTGATTGCGTTATAAACATCCAACAGGGAGATTATTCTGGAGCCGAGAGGAATCTTATTGCCTTTCAGCCCGTCAGGATAGCCTCTTCCATCTACTCTTTCATGATGATGCCTCACCAATGTGCCGAGATAGACAAAAGGCTTTAGTATCTTCTGCCCAATCACAGTATGCTTCTGTATTTCCCTATATTCTGAGAAAGTAAGCTGCGAGGGCTTGTTGACAAGGCCCCTGTCAATCATGCTTTTTCCGATATCATGGAGATAAGCAGCACAACCTATAAGCTCAATTTTGTCTGTTGGGCAGTTCAGTTTCTTTGCTATTTCTCTCGCTTTTTTAATTAAATCAAGACCGTGTTTGTAAGGGTCGTGCCCTTTCTTTATTTCTATACTTTTTACAGCAGCAAGAACAAGTTTGCATATCCTTTTCAGATTGTATTCAATTTCTTCTTTAGTAAGGACATCGCCCAACTTTTGCTCTTTTCTCTGGATAGCGCCAATAAGCTGTTTATTTTCTGCCAGATTTAGAAATTGTTTTTCTCCCATCCGGAATATAAGCATAACTAATATATATCCTTTATGAATTTACGATATATTCCATGTTAATTTTCAGAAATCTTTAAATAATAATCTGATTTCAAATTGCATAAAATGATAGATGTTCATTGCCATTTAGAGCAGAAGGATTACAATAAAGACAGAGAACATGTTATAGAACAATGCGCGAAAGAGTTAAAGGCAATGATAAGTTCTTGTGCTCATCTTCTCACAAGGAAGGATTACGAACTTGGCTTGGAAATGCACCAAAAATACAGAGATTTTGTTTTTCTCTCAATGGGTGTGCATCCAATTTATATCAAAAAAGCAACTCCTGAAAAAATCGACAGGGCAGTCACGCTTGTAGAATCATATAAAGAAGATATTGTTGCGATTGGCGAAGTCGGATTGGATTATTACTGGGTTAAGGATTCTGGGTTAAGAATAAAACAGCAGGATTTATTCAAGAGGTTTATAGGATTGGCTAAAAAACTAGAATTGCCTTTAGTTATCCATTGCAGAGACGCAATAGAAGACACACTGAATATTCTGGAAGAAAATGCTGCTGGCATTAAAGTAATGATGCATTTATACTCATACAGAAAGCATCTTCAGCGTCTTTTGGACAATGGTTATAGCATATCTATAGGACCAAGCATCTCAACCTCTAAAGACTTGAAGAAGATTGCAAGAGACATGCCTCTTGATAGAATAATGCTCGAAACAGATTCTCCTTGGTTTGGTTTTGGGAAAAGAAACACTCCCCTTGCAATCAGGCAAGTAGCAGAAGAAATAGCAAAAATCAAGAGATGCGGCTTTGAAGAGATTTGGAAAGCTGCTGGAGCAAACGCAGTTAAGTTTTTTAATCTCCCTTTGCAGATATAAACAAGACAAAGAGAAAAAATGGAAATAATTCAGATACTGCTATTGAACCTCATTTTAATACTGGCATTCCCAACAGCCCTATTATTAGCAAAAACAACAAAAGAGGAGCTTAAATATGGAAGAGAAGCATTTGTTTTAATAATTGCTGTCTCATTTATTGTAACGCTAATTGCTCTATTGCTGAAGATAAGCAATGGGAATAAAATACTTGTTGTTTATACTGCCTTTTTTATTATAGTAATAAGCGCTATGTCCTTGAATAAATCCTGCAATAAGGATAAAAAACGAAAAGCAAAGATAAAATGCTATATTTAATTGGTTTAGGTTTGGACAAGAATGATTTAAGCTTTAAATCATATGAAGCAATCAAAAAATGCAAAAAAGTGTATGTGGAAACTTACACTTCAATCATGCCATACAAGACAAAAGAACTTGAAAAATTGATAAAGAAAAAGATTGTTGAAGCTGACAGGGGGCAAATTGAGAATAGGGCTGAAGAGATGATTAAAGAGGCAAAAAAATTAAGAATAGCCCTGCTTGTTTCAGGAGACCCTCTCTCCGCAACAACACATATTGATTTAATAATGCGGGCAAAAAAAGCAGGGATAAAAACAGGGATTATTCATGCTCCCTCTATTCTCACAGCTGTGGCAGAAACCGGACTGCAGCTTTATAAGTTCGGCAAGACAACAAGCATACCAAAATTCCAGCAGAATTTTGAGCCAGAAAGTTTCTATGATATCATGCTTGAAAATTTGAAAATTCAGGCCCATACTTTATTGCTCCTGGATATTGGCTTGGATGTAAAAGAAGCGCTTTCTTACATAAAAAAAATCTCAGAGAAAAGAAATGACAGCATAAAGGAAAAGATTTTTGTTGTTTGCAGCGAAGTTGGGACTGAAAAATCATCATTTAAGGTTGGCAAGATAGATGAGCTGCTGAAGGAGAAAGAGGAATCCAAATTGCCTGCATGCATAATTCTGCCATCCTCTTTGCATTTCCTTGAGGCAGAAATGCTCGGAATCAAGCCTTGAAGAAATAAAAATATTTTTTCTCTACATTCCCTTTTAAAATCTTAACACCCTCTTTTTTAAGCAGTTTAATCTTCTTTCTAACTCCGAGATTATAGCCCCCAACCCTGCCGTCAGCATACACAACGCGATGGCATGGAATCTTGACAAGGTGGAGATTGCAGGCAAGAGCCATCGCAACAACACGGGGATGAATTTCAAGAATTCCTGCAATTTCCTTGTAGCTTGTAACCCTGCCTTTTGGAATCTTCTTTGCAAGTTCAAGAACTCTATTTTGGATTTTGATATTTCTCATCGAATATTATTCCTATCATTAAACTTGCAAGCTTATTTGAGTCGTGCCTTATTGGAGGCAATCGAGAGTTGCTCTCGAGACTTTTTTTTATCAGATTATTTAAAATGCTCTGCTCAATTACCATATCTCTCCCGTATAAATCAATGTTTCTGCCATTCAGCTCTTTTTCTTTAAATTCTACAAGATGTTTGCATTCTTTTTTATAAGCTTGCAATAGTTTAGTGTCTAAATTAGCCTTGTCATTATAGGTTATAATATTTACAACATCCTTGCCAAGATACTTTTCAATATCATTGAAATGGTCCGCAACAGAGTAATTTGGGGTTTCAGAAGGCTTCGTCATTATATTGCAATTGTATATCTTTAACGCCTTGGAATCCCTTATGGCATCTGCCATTCCATCAGCAAGAAAATTGCATATTATGCTTGTGTATAAGTCACCAGGCCCTATAATAATAGCATCTGCCTCTGCTAATGCCTCCAAGGCTCTTGGATTTGCCCTTATGTTCTGATTTGAATATAACCTTTCAATCCTTGCCATATCCGGATTCTCAAACCTATCTATAATATCTTCCCTGCTTAACACAGTTCCATTCTTGTATACCCCGCTAATATGCGCCTTATCCTTAGTAACTGGCATTACTCTCCCCTTCACATTGAATATTCTATGTGCTTTCTCTAAAGCCACTTCCTCATCTCCCTTGGACAGATTTGTGAGTGCAAGCATAGTAAGATTTCCGTATCTATGCTCATTTAAGCTTCCATTATCAAACCTGTAATTAAGCAGCTCTCTCAAATCTTCCTGTGCCTCAGATAATGCCAATAATCCTTGTATTATATCCCCATAAGGTAATATTCCATACTCATCCCTTAATCTCCCAGAACTGCCCCCAGAATCAGTTGCTGCAGTAATAAATTTTATGTCAATGCTGTCATCCTCCTCCTTCCTTGCAGCATACTTCTTCAATCCTTCCAGTAACCTAAAAGAACCGCTGCCTCCACCTATAGTCACTACCTTCTTTCTCATTGTTATACCGCAAGGCTAAATGGTTAAATATCTTTTGGATTTGGCTTGCACAAGTCAAAATTTAAAAATGCAGCAGGATTCAGACTAGCATGTATAACTTCAAGGAAGTTGAAGGGCAAGCAAGGGAAATTTGGGAAAAGCATGAAAAAGAGATTGAAAAATCTGTTCAGGAAAGAAGGGGAAGGCTATTTTCTTTTCTAGAGGGGCCCCCAACCGCCAATGCCCCCCCTGGCCTGCACCATCTTGAACTTAGAACCTATAAAGATTTGATATGCAAGTTTAAGTTTATGCAGGGCTTTTCTGTTCCAAGGAAAGGCGGATGGGACTGCCATGGATTGCCTGTAGAAGTACAGATTGAAAAAAAACTCAATCTAAACTCCAAAAAAGATATTGAAAAGCATGGCGTTGAGAAATTTATCAAGGAATGCAGGGAAAGTGTTTTTTCTTATATAGAAGAGTGGGAAAAATCAACACAAGAACTAAACTACTGGATTGATTTGGAAAATCCATACAGAACTCTCGACAATGATTATACTGAAAGTGTCTGGTGGAGTCTCAAAGAATTATACAATAAGAAACTTTTATACGAAGACAAGAAAGTTGTGCCTTTTTGCATAATT
>Ga0209541_10000169_pt1 | contig 120067 bp, 141 predicted proteins | sample RifCSPlowO2_01_FD_184027 | JGI IMG/M metagenome (GOLD analysis project Ga0209541, IMG submission 184027) | Groundwater microbial communities from Rifle, Colorado - Rifle CSP2_plank lowO2_0.1 (SPAdes) (version 2) | ecosystem: Environmental > Aquatic > Deep subsurface > Groundwater | place... | reverse complement strand
GTATGTGCATAGCTGATTTTTCTTAGATTTATATTCTGAATGATAGAAATCTTTATATACTTCATGTAGTTACATTGTAACTACAATGAAACGGTTAATTCAAATGAGAATAGAAGGATATGAAGCTCTTGAGAAAATAGCAACAAAAGGAGGAAATAGTGCTCGTGTTTACGTGCCAAAACAATGGGAAGGAAAGACAGTAAAAGTGATACTCTTAGAATAGAGTTAAGTTCAAATTACGGGGATAAATCAAGAGATGAAATTCTCAATGAGTTAATCGATAAACTAATAGAGAATGAGAAACTCAAGAAGAAACTTCGTCGGTATGAGAATCCTCATACCCCTCCAAGTAAAGATGAAAGAAAGTCAAGAACTAACTTTGTTTCTCAAACAGGTTTAAGAGTTGGTAAAAAGACCGGTTACAAAGGTGCTACAAGAGAACGAAAAGAACCTACTGATTTTGTCAACTGTTTTGATAGTGTTTGCTCACAATGTAGCAAACATAACGAGCCGAAAGAGATTAAACAAAAAATCTATGAAGAAATTCCTGACCAACAATCAACAAAAATAATTAAAGTGCAATGGGGTATTTATGATTGCAAATGTGGACATCATTGGGAATCAAAACCTGTAGATGTTCCAGATAAAGGGTTATTTGGGAAAAATATGCAAACCCAAATAACTTTACTTCGGTTTGATGATAGATTACCCCTCAGAAAAACCATTTCAGCAATAGAAAGGCAGTACAAAACGACATTAACTTCTAAAGCAGTTTATGATGTGACTAAACGAGTTGCTGACAAAGCAACTTCCGAATATGAAAAGATAAAACATAAAATCAGAAGAGCCACATATCTGCATATTGATGAGACCAAAATAAGGATACAAGGCGCGACTTATTGGTTATGGATTTTCCGTTCTCGGAATAATGTATTTTTTGTGATACACCAAAAAAGAAACAGAACTGTTCTTGACGAGATATTGGGGTACAAATATCGAGGTATTATAATTTGTGATGGCATGTCTGCCTACGAGGAATATACAAAATACCTGCAGAGATGCTGGGCGCATATTCTTAGAGAGACAAAAGAAATGGCAGAAAAGCATGAAGATGCAAAACCAATGCACCAATGGATGAAAGATTTGTTTGCTAAAGTTAAATCTGTAAGCGTCAGAGATCCGCCTCAAAAAAGGCGGATTCTATACGATAAGTGTATTTTAGAGATGAGGCAGCTGATAGGAACATATTCTTCCTATCAGCATTTAACAAAAGTTATTATCACTATCAAAAACGGGTTGGATTTTTGGTTTACGAGAATTATTCATCCTCAAATTGAACCAACAAACAATAATGGGGAACGTTCGTTAAGAGAGATGGTAGTAATGAAGAAAATTATGGGTACATTAAGAAATCAAGATGGTGCAGATATTTTAGCAAAAATGATGACTTTAATCTCAACATGGAGATTAAATGGGCAAAATCCATTTTATTCTTTGAGAGCGCTAATTTGAGCTATGCACATACTGAAGAAGCACGGGTTTACCAGCTCCGTTGCGGTGCGCTCGAACTTTTTCATCATGGGTTACTTCCTGTTCCACTTCATGAAGTTGAGCAGATGGACTTCATTCATCTTGTTGATGTGCTTTCCAGATGTCCTTACAAGTAATATTTGGTCAAGTTGAATGGAACGACAGATATTTTTTATGCGAAGTGCAACCTATGAACTCCCGTCTTGACGCTACGAAAGGAAGGAAAAAAATAATGCTTTTTTACGTTTTTTTTCGCCTTCCTTCTGCTCCAACGACCACGACTAAGAACAGTACGTTTGCACCACATTGAAATTTTACAATCTTTCGTAACACTTAAATATCCGTCCAGAAAAAATTGTCTCATGGACAAACTTGAAGTGTTGGCTTTGTCTCTTTTTCTGTCTGGTTGTGCAACTGAGCCGACTGCGGAAAGTAACTTTCGCGAACGGTTTGATAGACATTATGGTTATCATTACGGTTATCATCGGGACATGCAGACAGAAGGTGGGCATGATGTTGTTTGGAATTCTCGCTCCGCGCAAAAAGCCTTTGATAAAGCGCGAGAGGAAGGCATCGATATGACTGTGCAGCAACAATACGCTTATACATTCACCGGTTCTTCGTCGGAATCCTTGAGAACATTGGCTGAGCAGCTTGAGCAGGATGGTTACAAACGCGCACGATTTGAACTTGTGCCTGACCCTGCAGGATGGGAACTTGAAATGCGTAAAACGGAAAAGCACACTCCACAATCGTTGAGTGAAGCTAATGTCCGTCTGAGCAGATTAGCAGAATCCCGACACGCTTTTTACGAAGGATGGAGAGTACAAAAGTGATTTTGTCGGTTTGGTCTAAAAAGGTGTGAACTACCCACATAGCAACGCAAAGTGCGCTTTGCTAGTCACGCTCGGCTGATGCCTCGGCGATAACGTGAAGTCACCTTCACTACTTGCGCTCACTCCGTTCTGCAAGAAGCTGCGGGAATTCAACCCAAAAGTATTAAATAACTCGTTTTGTTTGTTTTCTTTCATGGGTGTAGAAAAAGAGATGACAGTGCCTGTTGGTCTTATCCGTTATCGCGGCTTATTTGACTGGGGCGGCTTGTATTACCATATTTCTGACTGGTTCAAAAGATACCGATATACTCTGACTGAAGAAATGTACAAACATAAAGTGCCGACACCTTTTGGCGCTGAACAGGAACTCGAGTGGTATGGCGATTCTGAGGTGAATGAGTGGGTAAAGTTTCGCATCTATGTTCATTTTCATCTCTGGGACATGACTGAAATTGAAGTTGTCAAAGATGGCAAGAAAAAACTATTGACCAATGCGCGTATCGAAATCAATATCTGGGGTCGTCTCACGTTTGACTGGCAAAAAAAATTCGACAAAAACAGGTTTACCCGTGCGTTGCGTGACTTATACATTGGATATATTTGGAGACGTGAATCATCAAGCGTTTATGGCGATATGATTTACTATCGTATGCTCGGTCTTCACGCTCACATCAAAAAATATCTAGACTTACAGACAAAGTACCATGCATACAAAGGCTATCTCGGAGAGGAACGCTGATGTCAGAAATACGCTTAGTCATCGACCAGACGAAGCTGACTTATGAAGGCATCTTTAACCTCAAAGGATTGTATGAAATGATTACACAGTTTTTTTATGAAAAAGGCGGCGATTACGAAGAGAAGCTCAATACGGAACAAATATTTCCTCATGGCAGAAATATCAAGATTGAGCTTGCGCCATACAAAAATATTACTGATTATTTCAAGCTCATTTACCGCATCCGTATTTATGGAACCGGTATCAAGAATGTTGAGCTCGAACAGGATGGCGCAAAAATCCCGTTAAATGATGGCAAGCTTATGATTATCATTGATGGCTATATCATGAGCGATAGGTACAGTAAATGGGAGCACAAGCCAATCCAGTGGTTCTTTCGTGCGCTTGCAGACAAGTATATTTTCAAGGGACACTATCTCAAAGCAGAGCAATGGCTTATGTCTGATGTAGATGATTTGTATTTGCGCCTTAAATCGTTTCTCAATGTGTACCGTTCCTCAAGAGACAGAGGAGTCATTTCGGAGCAGATTATCTCATGACACAAAAGAGCCTTATCGTCAATGGATTGCCAATCAAGTATGCTGGCGTTTTTAGCTACGAGGAGCTCTACACACTGCTTAAAGACAGTCTCACCGCGCGTGGTTACAAGCTGCATGAAAAAAGGTTTGAGCAGCGCGAGGGCGACAAAGGAAAGAATCTTTTTCTTGAATTGCGTCCCTTAAAAATAAAAGCAGCTTTTTTGTCGCTGACGATGCGTATTCGGTTGTATATTACAGATATGCATGATGTTGTGCTGGAGTCAGATGGCATTCCCATGACGCTTCAGGAAGGAACCATTGACATGTCCTTTGATGGCTGGATTACATTTGGTATCAGACATCGCTGGGGAAACAACCCGACGTTTTATTTTGTGAAATCTGTTATCAACAAATGGGTGTATCGCTTCCCTCTGGAAGGAGACGCAGAAGGCGAAGTTGCGAGCGATACTCGTTTTGTGCTCGGACAGGTGAAAGCTCATTTAGGTTTGTACAAATTCAAAGTCAAAGGAGCAGCAAGCAAAGTTATTGAAGATGTGCATCCCTCAGAACATCCCCATGAAGAACGTGCGCCGGAACATGAGGTGCATGGTGGACATGAAGAAGAGGGTGGACATCAGGCTGGGCATTAGATTAAACATTTACTCAAATATGGAATGTATGCAGCAATTTTGAGTGCGGTTACTTCGCTTCCGGGTTTTCAGAATTCTTCTGCTGATGCAGTCCGCGTGACGTTCCATTTCATCGCTGAATTCATTGTTTTTCTGATACTATTCCAATTTTCAAAAAAAGCAAAGTTTGACTTTATGAAAAATGTAACATTATTATCTCTTATTGTTCTTCCTTTGAATCACGCAACTGAGATATTGACACGGCATTCTGTCCAGATTGCAGATGCCATTCCATTCGTGTTTGTCATTGCCATTGTTCTGCTTCAGGGATTGGCATACATCCTTTTTGGTGTTTCGCTGTCAACGCTTAAAGAAAAATATAATCGACTTGTTACTGCACTTCAGGTATTCTTTATCATTCAAGGCGCTCTTTTTATTACGATATTTCTTAATGTTCTTTTACCACTGACTGAGATTGTAATTGGCGTTTTGCTTGCGGTTTTGTTCTTTAAGATGAGCAGGCACAATCGGGCTAATTTGTCCTAATAAAAACCTAACATTTTTAACAAGAATCGAAGTCCCCTCAGTTCACGAGGGGTTTACAGAAACCCAGTAAGTACTTTCTGATTTTGGTGTAGTGCTGCCATCGCCAGCTCGTATCGTGGTCTCCAAATTCTTTCCACTGCTTTGCGAGATACTTGAGCGATGAAAAGCCACTGGACACATGATATGCTTCACTAAATGCTGATAAATAAGCTCATTTTTGCTTTTTTCAGAGCCACTGGACAAAAAATAAGCTCCACTGGACAACCGTGCGCGTGAGATATATAAATGGAATCACCTTTTCTGCATAAATAGGCTGGGGCACAGCCGAATCAACGCTTGTGGAGATGGAGCAGCAGTTCCGTCGTCGAAGCAAGAGGCTCCCCTCATTTGAGGGAGAGTATGTCACCAAGGTCGGTTTTTACTGTGGGTGCGCGGGGGTAGCAAAGCCTGGTCAAATGCGCAGGAGATTGCTGCGAAACTTAAGACTGGGTAGGGTATCCTGTCTCTTAGTGGGTTCGGGAGTTCAAATCTCCTCCCCCGCATTTCATTACTCAAGAATACGCGTGGCGTTGTCGTTGAAGCAGAAGGAAAGCGAAAAAACACGTAACGTTTATTTTTTTTTCTTCCTTTTGTAACGTCCGATACTGGGAGTCCATAAGCAGTGAAAACTGATGTTCTAAAAATATTTGGCTTTATTGCGGGGAATCCAACCCAGAAAGTATTAAAAACAAAGCCATTTCATGCCCCCTTAATGCCCCAGTAGCTCAGCGGCAAACTTTATCGCTCAAGAGCGTTACCTTGGTAAGGTAAAGGTCGAGGGTTCAAATGTCCCAGAGGAAAATCAGAAATTCCTCAGGATTTGTAAGTCCCTCCTGGGGCTTTTGTCATTTCCGTGCATACAGTAATTGTGACATATATTGAGAATTATCCGGTTCTGCTGTTCTTACAATCTCGGTGAGTGGTTTGTATCGACAACCGTCGACACCAGTAGATATTCCAAAAATGGCTATCAGAGTTGCAGTACACAAAAGTAATTGTGACCTTGATGTCCTCGACTCTTCCTCAATTGGCATATCCTCTAATGGCACTCTGGTCGCTGGAATTCTGTCAATCGTTACGGCATCTACTCCAATCATCACCATGAAAATTCTATTCTTGCTTGGCATTTAAATTTTGGTACTCAAAATATTCTTATTGGAATATGCTAAAAAAACGAAATGTATTTGAACATCTCCAACTTATTCACCCTATGCGTGTGCTGCTCATCATATTTTTTATTGTTGCAGGCTGCGCTGTCGAGGTGAATATCATGAAGCTTACAAGTCCAGCGTTCAACAACAACGGGAAAATTCCTTCTCTCTTTACTTGTGATGGTGCAAACAAAAGTCCGTCGCTTGAGATTTCAGATGTACCTTCAAATGCCAAAAGTCTTGTACTTCTTATGGAAGACCCTGACGTTCCGAAAAAAATTCGCGCTGATGGCATGTGGGACCATTGGATTGTATGGAATTTAAGTCCGACAACAAAAAAAATTTCTGAAGGCAGTGAGCCTCTTGGTGTGCATGGCAAAACGACGAGTGAGACGATGGCTTATGTTGGGCCATGTCCCCCAGATAAAGAGCATCGTTATTTCTTCAAACTGTTTGCGCTCGACATATTGCTCAACATACCTCAGGGAAGTACGAAAGATAACGTGCTTGCAGCAATGAAAAGTCATGTTGTTGCTGAAGCTGTGCTGATGGGGAAATATGAACGGGGGAAATAATCACTCGACGACAGATTATTTTAAATAGATGACCTGAAAATCAGGTTTATGTCAGAACCTTCAGAATATCTTGCGCGGGCAACTCGCGAGACGCTTCGAGGAGATTTTCCTGCGGTCGTTACTCTTCTCAATGACGGATTACCTGCTGCGATGAGAACGCAGGCAGCTGAACTTTCTCGAATGTATTCGGCGCTTGGAGTTGCGGAACGCATGATTGGTAATCATCTTGATTTAGCGGTGGCACATCATTATGCTGCAATCGGTGCTGCGGCAAATCCTCTTGATAAAGCACATGCGCACACAAACCTCGCGGACTCTTTTAGAAAACTAGGAATGAACGGTGCGGCGCATAAAGAACTGGATATAGCAATGACTATCCCTCATTTATCATCCGCAGGTCCACTTGAATTAGCTGCAGCAATTGATCAACGTGGACTTTTGCGATTTGTCGAGAAAAATCATGCTCTCGCATTAGGCCACTATGACGATGCACGAAAGCATTGCGAAGCGGCTTTGGCGGCTGGTGATACAGATGTAGTACAGGATAGGCTTGCTCAGATTTTCCAGCACACTGCTGTTGTTTATGTGTTTCGAGAGCCTGCAGTGCCTGAAGAACATACTCGTGCACGAGTACTTCTCTCTGATGCGATTCGTATTCTTACACTAATCGGAGATGAAGTCAATCTCAGCAATGCTCATGCGACTCTTGGCAAGGTTGAATTACTTCAGGGAAATTCTGCAGAATCAATTGCACATTACGAACAAGCTTTACGACATGCTCAAACTGTAGCTTATAATGCGAATATCAATGGCATTGGTATCTATCTTGTGGAAACATCGTTGGCAACAGGGAATTTTGCTGAGGCTCAAACGCATGCCGATACTTTTGTTGATGGAATTAAGCAAAGTTTCATGACTGAACATGATGTAAACATTTATGAGAACCGAATCAGAGAAACTGTTACTGTCTTTGAACAAAAAGGTCTAAAGACGGATGGATTAAAAGGGCTGCTCGCGCTTGTAGAAAAGAAATAGTATTTAGTCTATTCTTAACTTTAAAAATGTATTTTTTCTCCTTCCTTTCTGCTTCAACGACCACTGGCACAACGTTTATAATCCGTTTCTGCTTTCTCATGTAAAAAAGAGGTGCGCATGGTGTTTCACTGTCGTAATTACATCAATGGAAAATGGATTCATTCTCAAAAAACATTTCGTCGTGAAAATCCTGCTCGTATCAACGAAACGATAAGTGTTGCACCTGTCAGTTCTGCATCTGATGTTGATGCGGCGGTCAAAGCTGCTCATAGTGTATTTTCTAAGTGGAAAGCTGTGTCTGCGCCAAAGCGGGCAGAAATTATGTATACAGCTGCTCGACTTCTCGAAGAGCGAAAAAACGAATTGGCACATTTCATGTGCAAAGAAATGGGGAAGCCAATTAAAGAATGTTTAGGCGATGTTCAGGAAGGGATTGATATCGGTTATTATATGGCAGGTGAAGGACGACGTTTATTCGGTCAAACGATGCCTTCTGAGTTACCAAACAAACATATTCGTACTGTGCGTGTATCAGTTGGTGTTTTTGCTTTAATCACGCCGTGGAATTTTCCTGTCGCAATTCCCTGCTGGAAAATCTTTCCGGCGCTGGTTTGCGGGAATACTGTCGTGTTCAAGCCTTCAAGTTTTGTGCCCGGATGCGCGACAAAATTGATTGAGATATTTCACGATGCTGGCGTTCCTGCAGGTGTTTTAAATCTCGTTCATGGCTCTGGTGGTGTTGGCGATGCAATTGTGCGACATAATGGCGTTACTGCTGTATCATTTACCGGCTCTGTTGCTGTGGGTAAAACTATTGGTGAATACTGCGGCAAACATCTCAAAAAACACAGCCTTGAAATGGGCGGTAAAAATGTTGTTATTGTCATGGACGATGCAGATATTGAACTTGCGGTTGATGGTTGCGTCTGGGGCGCATTTGGCACAACGGGACAGCGCTGTACAGCGACCAGCCGTATTGTTGTTCATGCAAAGGTGTACGACAAATTTAAGAGAATGTTTTTATCACGTACACGAAAATTGCGATTAGGTGACGGCTTCAAAAGTGATATTGGTCCTTTGGTGAATGCTGAGCAGGTGAAAAAAGTTGAACGATATATTGGTTTAGCACGGAAAAATAATTTGCATATCTTATGCGGTGGAAAGCGGGCATTGTCTGGTGTGTTAAAACACGGCTATTTTTTTGGACCGACTATTATTGACAATCCACCACAGACTCATTCTGTCTGCTGTGAAGAAATTTTTGGTCCGATTGTTGTTTTATTGAAAGTAAAAAGTTTTGATGACGCAATTGCCGTAGCAAACAATGTTGATTATGGGTTAAGCGCTGCGATATTTACAAACAACGTTCATCTTGCGCATCGTGCTGCTGAGCAGCTTGAAGCTGGAATTGTGTATATCAATAGCGCAACGATTGGTGCTGAAATACAGGCTCCTTTTGGCGGTGTGAAGAACACGGGCAACGGACATAGAGAAGCTGGTGGTATGGGCGGAGCGATTGACACCTATACTGAAATGAAAGTCATCAATGTTGATTTTTCAGGACGATTACAAAAAGCACAGGGGATTGATGGAAAATGATTGATAGAGAACGTGTTCTACCAAATGTGAAGAAAATCCCGGGCATCAATGCACAGCGGTGGACAAAGCGTTCTTTAAAGCATGCAGCTTCCACGACACTTGAAGAAGGTTTTGTCTGGGCACGAGATAAGCCAGCGCTTGGTCCATGGTGCACTGATGTCGATGACAATATCATTCTTGATTTTGCAAGTCATATTGCAAGCGCGCCGCTCGGCTATAATCATCCTGACATTATTGAATTGATGAAAACATTTCCAAAAGCTGACCCTGACAGATACGCGGGAACAGATTTTCTTGCAGGTTATGCGGGAACATTTCCGTCGGTTGCTGACTTGCATGAAAAAGTTATTTCAATCACTAAAAAATTTGGTTTTGATGCTGCGCTCTTCACGAACAGCGGTGCTGAGGCGATTGAAAATGCAATTAAAATCTGTTATAATGCGCGACATTCTGAAGGGTATGGCGTGTGTTTTGATGGGGCGTTTCACGGTCGTACACTTGGAGCACTGTCGCTGAACCGAAGCAAAGCTGTGCAGCGTGAATATTATCCGCAGATTCCTAACATCGTGAGTTTTCCTTATTGTACCTGTAAAAATACATGTATCTGTGGATGGGAGACGCGTAGCAAACGCGGAAAAACTGAAAGTAAACTTCATCAATGGCTCGACAATGATTTTGGCCTCGTTGATGAAAAAGAAGTTTCGTACATCATTATTGAACCTATTCAAGGCGAGGGCGGCTATAATATTCCTTCAAAGAAATTTATTCGCGACGTTTACAAAGAGGCAAAAGAACATCACATTCCGGTGATTTCGGATGAAATACAGGCAGGCATGGGCAGGACAGGAACATGGTGGGCATGTGAACAGTTTGGTGTCAAGCCTGACGTGATTGCAGCGGCAAAAGGGCTGCGCGTTGGTGCTACCATCAGCAAACGAAAGATGTTTCCCAATGTTAAAGGTCGTGTTGGCGGAACGTGGTCGGAAGGAAATGCGCTTGCGAGTGCGGTGGGTTGTGTGACTATTGAGGTTATTCAAAAAGAAAATTTATTGCGAAATGCTGCGCGTCAAGGTGTATATATCCTAAGAAGACTGAAAGAATTGCGGCGCCATCGTTGTGTTGTTGATACGCGGGGCGTTGGATTGATGGATGCGGTAGAGTTTGACACACAAAAGACACGTGATCAGGTTGTAGAAAAATGTCTGAAAAAAGGGTTGCTTATTTTGGGCGCAGGGTATAAAGCGATTCGATTATTGCCCCCACTCAATGTGACACGACGGGAGATTGATGTCGCGGTGGATGTGTTGGATAGGGTTGTGAAAACATTTAAATACTAGACTATCCTAGTAATCTCAATGGCATCTATGACCAAAGTAACCAGAAATTTTCAGATTACCCTTCCTGAAAATGTCCGGAATGAGCTTCACGTTCAGCTTGGTGATACTATAGTTCTTGAACGAGCCGATTTTGGCTTTCGGCTGCATAAAGTCGAGAAAGGAAGAATAGAAGATTTTGTAGGTATCCTTGGCTCGTTTGAAAAAAATATTTCGAGCACGGAACTCCAGCGTGTGTGGCGCAAGGATTTTGAGAGGCGATAGCTTGTGATAGGTGTTGATACAAATGTTTTTCTTAATGTTTTGAGAATTGATGACCCTCCAGCACAGAGGAAAGGCTCGCTTGATTTTTTTAAGTTCACCCAGCAGATGAAAATTGATATTGCTATCTCTGTTATTACACTCACTGAACTCTTTAGGAAACCTTTTAGTCATAAATCATCGGAAGAAAAACAGAAAATCGATGCATTTCTGCATTTACTTAATGTTCGACCGGTCACAATTAGCAGTGATGCAGCTATAGAAGCGGCACGATTGATTGAAGAGTGCTCTACTCATTTTGCTGATGCACTCATTGCCGCCTCTTTAGATTTTAGTAAAGTGCATATTTTTGTAACTCGGAATAAATTGGATTATAAGAAAACTAATCTGCAGGTATTGACTCCTGAGGAATTTATCCAAAATGTCAAATTAGGAGCTATAATCATATAATCTTCAATCTTGACTATTCACCGTTGTTACGAAAGGAAGAAAAAAAATACGTAACGTTTAACTTTTTCGCCTTCCTTCTGCTCCAACGGTCACCTTTGAAATTGACATTATCGTTTTGTCGTAAGTTATTTATACAAATAGTACTGTCTCGTTGTTATGGAAAAAGAGCAGATCGACGCGTGTGTTATTCTTGAGCTGGTTATGGAGCAACACACTAAAAAAGAACAGCGAAGGATACTGGAATTGTGCCAAAAATATTTGTTTTTTCGTGTTGCAACTCATTGCAATGCGACTATCTCATTGCCTGCGCTTGGCGAGATCTGGGGCGCATTATTGCGTAAAGTTTCAGACGTTCATGAGCGACAACAGCGGTTTAATCGTATAATAGAAGACCTAATTATTTGATTTAATTTGTTAGGTCTTCTAGTATATATTAGAGTATAATAAACATTGATTATTTATGTCCTCTACTATATTTCTGATTTGATTGAGCGCTGTAACATAAAGATAAGTTCTCCAACACGGAAAACTTATTTTACTGCGGATAATATCATGCAGTTTGACACACGTATAGAACCTGCTGATGCATTGCGTATTGCTGAAGCAATATCAGAAGAAGCAATTTTTGTTACGCTCGAGGAAAAGCTTGTAGCAAATAATGAACTCCAGAAAAAATTCAATGTCAAAATTAAGCTTCCTTACTAAATCCTGTTCTCCTTAATTCTCTAATTAAGTCACAAGCAGTGCCATCAAACTTTATACCGCCTTCTAAATCTTTAAAAATCTGCTTAATTTCGGCTTTTTCCTTTTCGGTGAGTTGTTTCATGGCATTTAGCTATACGTACTTCAAATGTGTTATATACTTTTCGGTGGTTTGTCGTTCAAGGAGGAAGTTCTTCAAAGAGCAGATATACTAATTGTTCTCTTGTAGGAAACGGACTTTCTGGACTTATCTTTGCTCCTGCTTCGTTCACCACCACAACTGCACCATGGTTTCGTAATGACAAAGCAGTTTCATAAAATCTGTGATGATTCTCTCCTAAATACCTGTAGAAATCGCGTTCTGTTTTTACATCTTCATTACATAAAATTCTCATAAGTCGGACATAGCTACACCTGTTCGATATATCAGTAGCTCTGAGATCTCCACGCACCTTAACTTTATGACCCGCGATCATTTCGTCTTTTGCTGTTTTTTTCAAAACAAACTCTATTCCTTCGGTTGCAGGCTCAGAGCTTACGTATGCCCTCGTGCAATCTTCTCTCGACTCTGCTCTGAAACCTAATGAGCTCATGAATCTGTCTAAATCGGTTACATTAGGTCTTGCGGAAAATCCTATCTCCTATGAAAGTGTCATTTGTATTACTCACTTCCAAACAGTCTCGAAAAGAAATCCAAAATTCGTTGCAGAATGCTTCGCTGTTCTCTTAATTCTTCTTCAATACCTTCGATGCGTTCGTTGAAGTTCTGGCAGATGCCATTTCCGCAGCTGTTGCTTACACATTCAAAATCATTCTGACATTGTTCGTCATCTGCTTTCTGCAATTTGATATTTCCATCTTTATCACAATAGGATGAGCCTTCTATGTCTGCTATCCTCAAACCCACGCTAAAGCACTGATTGTCGTACTCACATCCACTGCATGTTGGTTTATCGTCTTCTTCTTGCGGGATAGGATAGGTCGGCAGCTGCGGTTCGGTTACCCACCCTACTGGCTCAACGGTCAATCGTTCTCTTTCGATGTCAATTACAATATTGTAACTTTTTGTACCATAATACCATTCTGCTTTGAAAATGTTATTTGTTTTATCTTTCACATATGCTTTTGACAAAAATCCGTCAGTTCCTGTGATGACAAACATTGGACCCTCTTCACTTTCTTTTACTATCTTCAGTTTAAATACCTTATTTTCAACTGTAAATGTGTATTCATTTGATTCTGGTTCATCTTCATCACTAATTTTTAACTCATTGATGACTTTTTCAAACTCGCTGTAATACTGTGAGCCCACAATTTCTTTTGTTAAACCTCCCTTTGTAATAAAAAAGTGTGGTGTCCCTTGAACACCATACACGGTACCATCTTTCGAATCTTTTTCGACTTCTGTTTTATACCTGTTTGAATCCAGGCATTCATTGAACCTTGTCGTGTCTAATCCTATCTCTGCTGCCCAGTTTTTGACATCCTCTTTTGTAAATTGAATGGTTTCCTGACCCTGCTCATTCTGTTCGTCAAAAATCTTATTGTGCATATCCCAGAATTTTCCCTGCTCTTTTGCACATTCAGTAGCTTCAGATGATACTTGTGCGCTCGGGTGAAAACGTAAAGGAAAGTCTCGTACAACAAACTTTACTTCGTTCGTGTTCACATAGTTTTGCACGAGCTGTGGGAATGTTTGTGTGTAGAATCGTCTACAAAATAAACATTGATAATCTACAAATTCGATGATTGTTATTTCAGCGTTCTCGTCACCTAAATATGCGTCGTCATCTGCGCTTATTTTTTCAGCTAATGAAGCAATGCTTTGTGCGCTTAGAAAAATAAATGCGAAAATCATTAAAACTGCGATTTTTTTCTTCATGGTGCTTATCGTCGTGAATTTCTATTTAAAGCTTTCTTTGCTGTCTCCTTATCCGAAACCCAGATAAACCCGATTTGTTTCTTTCCCTTGGTGATTAGACGTTGAAGATTGTTATAGCGTTAGGTGGCAATGCTATCGCGCCGAAAGGCGATACAAAAAATACCCAGCGTGCGCTTCGTTCTGTTGTTCCCTTACTCGTGAAACTTATTTCAAAAAATCGTGTTGTCATTGTTCACGGTTCAGGCCCACAAGCAGGCATGTTGCAGCAGGTAACACATCAATCGCTTGATGTTATTGATGCCGAAATTCAAGGTCAGTTGGGTTATCTTATTGAACAAGAATTGCTTTCTGGACTTCAGCATCGGCGTGTCCGCAAAGAAGTTGTTACTCTCGTTACGCGTGTTGTTGTTGACAGGCATGATGCGGCGTTCAATCATCCCACCAAACCAGTTGGCATGTTTTATACAAAAGTACAAGCTCTGAAGCTTCAGAAGAAAGGCATGATAGTGAAAGAAGATGCTGGGCGTGGCTATCGTCGCGTTGTCGCAAGTCCAGTTCCCAAGAAAATCATTGAAGGTCCTGTCATTGTTGATTTGGTCCAGAAAAACGTTGTTGTCATCGCTGCAGGCGGCGGTGGCATCCCTGTCAGTTATCATAGAAATAAGTTGCGGGGCGAAGCAGCGGTGATTGACAAAGATTTAGCAGCAAGTTTGGTTGCACGGATGATAAAAGCAGACATGCTGCTCATTATTACCAGTGTTCCTTTTGTTTATCTCAATTTCCATCAAAAGGACCAAAAAGCGCTGCGAAAGATACATTTAAAAGACGCAAAAAAATACCTTCGCCAAGGACATTTCGCAGAGGGAAGCATGGCGCCAAAGATTAAGGCAGCTATCGACTTTCTGCAGCACGGAGGAAAAAAAGTGGTGATACGTGGGATAACAAGTAACGGCACTACGATTGTTCGATGAGAATTATTATCTCAGGTGCGGGCGGACGCGACTTTCATAATTATCTTGTCTATTTTAAATGCAGGCATGATGTTGTTGCGTTTACTGCAGCACAGATTCCGGGTATTGAGAAGCGCGTGTTTCCAAAACAGCTGGCTAGCGGGAAAGATATTCCTATTTATGCAGAAAAATTGCTCCCTGAACTCATCAAAAAGTTGCGCGTTGATGCCGTGTATCTTGCGTATTCTGATTTATCTCATCAGTTTGTGATGGAGTTTGCGTCAAAAGTGCTTGCTGCAGGCGCACAGTTTGGTTTGTTGGGGACAAAAGATACTTATGTCGCATCAAAAAAACCGGTTATCGCAGTCTGTGCGGTGCGTACCGGCTCAGGTAAAAGCCAAACGTCCCGAGCTATTGCAGAAATCTATCGAAAGCACGGGATGCGTGTGGTGGGCGTGCGTCATGCAATGCCTTATGGAAATCTGCTGAAACAGACATGCCAGCGGTTTGCATCCGTCGATGATTTTAAAAAACATCATACTACAATAGAGGAAGAAGAAGAATATCAGCCATGGATAGACCACGGATTCGTTGTCTATGCTGGATTCGATTACAAAGAAATTGTTCACCAAGCTGAAAGAGAAGCAGATGTCATTATCTTCGATGGCGGGAACAACGACATTCCTTTTTTGAAACCTGACTTACTTGTTGTTGTTGCTGATCCGCATCGTCCCGGTCATGAACTCACGTACTATCCCGGTCATGTCAATTTTTTGCTTGCTGATGTGATAGTCATCAACAAGGTTGACAGTGCTCCACTCTCTGCAGTGAAACTTGTTGAGCAGCACGCCCTACAATATAATCCTCAAGCACCTGTCATTCGCGCACGTTCAGATGTTATTGTCGAACATCCCGAACTTATCAAAGGCAAGCGATGTGCTGTTGTGGGTGATGGTCCAACGCTCTCTCATGGCGGCATGAGCTTTGGCGCAGGAACATTGGCAGTGAAGCAGTATGGCGGCAAGCTTGTGTATGCACGACCTTACGCAGTCGGAAGTATCAAGAAAACATTTGAAAAATTTTCACATCTTGCTCATGAAATCCCGGCAATGGGCTATGATGCGCATGAGCTGAAGGATTTGGAGAAAACGATTAATAATGTTCCCTGCGATATCGTCATTGATGGCACGCCTGCAGATTTGGGTCGTGTGCTTCATCTTCGAAAGCCGCTGATTGATGTTCGTTACGAATTGGGCAAAGATGCGGTAAAAAAGCTTGAATTGCTGCTCAAGAAACGAAAACTCTTATGAAACATTTGCTGACGCTTGCTGACTGGACATCGGAAGACATCCTGAAAGTGATAGCACTTGCGTTGCGCATCAAAGCAAAACCTCGAAAGTATGAACATGTTCTTGATGGGAAACGATTGTTGATGCTCTTTGCGAAGCCAAGTTTGCGAACGCGACTCAGTTTTGAAGCTGCGATGCTTGAACTTGGTGGTCATGCTATCTTTTATGATATTGCAACCAGTCCCATGGGCAAAAAAGAAACGGTGAAAGATACGGCCCGTGTTTCTTCGTTGTATGTCGATGCTGTTATGGCTCGATTATTTGAACATGCAACCATTGAGGAATTTGCTCGTTATGCTACTGTGCCTGTTATCAATGGATTGACGGACAGTCATCATCCCTGTCAAGCGCTTGGCGATTTCATGACAATTTGGGAGTTGTTCGGGCGGTTTGATGTTCATCTTGCATACATGGGTGATGCGAATAACAATGTCACTCATTCTTTGATGTTAGCGAGTGAAAAGCTCGGTGCGCATATGACCGTTGCTTGTCCTGTGTCGCATGAGTTTCTGCCAGCAAAAGAAGTTATGCGACAAACCAACGCACGCATTGTTAGCGTGAACGATGTTAAAAAAGCAGATGTTGTCTATACTGACACTTGGCAGAGCTATCAAATCCCCGACAAAGCGATGGCACGACGGCGTCGTATGCTTCGACCCTATCAGGTCAATTCAAAAATTTTTCCGTCACAAGCGTACTTTATGCATTGTCTTCCTGCAAAACGTGGAGAAGAAGTTACTGCTGATATTATCGATGGAACACGAAGTGTTGTGTTGCGTCAAGCTGAAAACAGAAAACATATTGAGAAAGCTATTCTTGCAACACTTCTGGGGGCTCTATGAAACAGATGATTATTCGTGAAGTCGAAGGTGGAAATCGTATTGCATTCGTCAGTAGACAGGCATTTATTGATTTAGTTATCAGTGCACTCGAAGTGTACAAGAAAGAAGCATTTGGATTGCTTATTGGCAGGACTGAAGGTTCGCAGTACTTCATTTCTGATATTATTCCTTATCAATCTGCGCAGCGCAGCTATGAATGGGTCAACATGTCCTCGCAGCGCATCAACCGAATCAATTTCGCACTGGGACATTTGACCAATCATGAAGTCATCGGTGATTATCATTCTCATCCTCAGGGACCGGATAAGTTGAGTGCGACTGACGTCAGTGATTTATTCAAAGGTGTGCGACGACTTACCTGTTTGCTTAGTGTTTACAAGAAAAAGTCGAGAGAGCCGTGGAGACATGAGGATTATAGTATTATGGGAAGCATCGGTGGCAGGTATTTTGTGCGACTGATGGCGTATGAAGTCGATAGGAAAAAGGGTATCATTCATCGTATCAATGTGGTTTGTCCGTACATGAAACGGGTGAACAAAGCGAAGTTGTTTAAAACGAGAGTGAAAAAATAGTTAATCTTATTGAGTTACGAAAGGAAGAAAAAAATTAAACGTACGTATTTTTTTGCATTCCTTTTGCTCAAATGACTACCATTGATGTTGACATGTCAGAAATCAGCATTCGCAAGCGTCGGGCTTCAGCCCGATGTTAGAATAGCTGATTTCTGAGCATGCTCAAAAACATGCTATGGGCTTTAGCCCATAGTTGTTTTTGACACAACCCTTTCGTCAAAATGTTTATAAGCTATTATGAAGCATTGCTCCTGAAGCCGCCGTGGCACAACCTGGTACTTATCAGGGCAGGAAAATGCGCGGGACTGGAAATCCCGTTCCCGAAAGGGTACTATAAAAACGCCATGCCGCGATCGCATAACCTGGTATTGCACAGGCCTGGAACAGTAATCGAGAGAGCCTGACCCGCAAGGGTATCCCGGTTCAAATCCGGGTCGCGGCGTTTTTATGTACACGAAAAACTTTTGTTTTTTGTTGTTTCCCAGTTCAAATCTGGGCGGCGGCGTTTTTTTCGGTAACGTTTAAATAGTTCAGTTGGTTGTTTTATTCCATGAAAAAGAGGACTCCAAAAGTACATCAGGATATACAAGAACCAATCAAAAGAGGAGCTCACCATGTCGAAGTTCGTTCTGTTGACATGTCCAAAATCAAGGCTGCTATCCAGCATTCTATTTTTCACGCAAAGAAAGCAACGCGAGTGCCTGATGAGCGCTTTTTGTTTACTGAGGTTCCAGGCTTTGATGCACTTCTCGAGCAAGGTATTCCACGTGGAAGCTCCATTGTTGTTGCGGGCGGCGCAGGTTCAGGAAAAACAATATTCTGTCTCCAGACACTCTATTCGCGCGCAATGAAAGGTGAGAAATGCCTGTACATGAGTTTTGAGGAAAGCGAAGAAAAGCTTATTCGACACATGCAGGATTTCGGCTGGGATGGACCTGAACTTATCAAAAAAGGAAAGCTTGTTGTCAAGCGATTCAATCCATTTGATATTACCCGTAGCGTTGATGCGCTTCTCATGCGTGCAAAAGGTGAATTGCTGATTGATATTGAGCCGATTGTTTTTCCTGCCAATTACAAGCCTGATTTCATTGTGATTGATTCACTTACTGCTATTGATTCAGCGTTTACGGGGAAAGAAGATTCGTACAGAATTTATATCGAACAGCTTTTTCGCTTTCTTGAAGAGAGTAAGGCGACTTCGTTTCTTATCACTGAGACAGAGCAGGTGCCAAAAATCTTTAGTCAAAGTGGCGTTGAAGAATTTCTTGCGGATGGCGTTTTCGTTCTGTATGCAATCAAACGTGGTAATGTCAGGGAAAGCGCAATAGAAGTTTTGAAACTGCGTGGTGCAAAACACCAGAAGAAAATAGTTGCAATGACGATTGGCGACAGGGGTATCGAAGTCTATCCTGAACAGGAAGTATTCGGGGGTGTTGACTAATGGACTTATCTGCTCTCAAAACTATCACCGAAGGGATGGTTATACTCACTATTCTGCCCACACAACACCGTAAAGAAATGAATTGTGAAATCCTAAAAATGTTAACTCAGGAACATGGGCACCATGGTGCATATGTGAGCTTAAATCAGCCTTATCATAACCTGATAGCCGACTTTGGTCGTTCTGGTATTAATCATGGAAAAGTCTTTTTTCTTGACTGCGTGAGTGAACGGGGTCATGACGCTGATAATGTCGTCTATCTGCAGGGATTTGAAAGTCTGACTCATCTGTCACTTGCGCTTGAACATATTTATAAGAATTCTGACATGGCATTTATCTTTCTTGATTCTATTGATGCATTAACCATCTATCACAAAACTGATTATGTGTTGCAGTTCTGTCGCTCACTTATAGAGAGGATGCGTGAGCATGAAAAGAAAGGTATCATGATTGGGCTGCGGGAAGATATCGACCATCATATTATTGATGAGCTGTCACTGGTGTGCGATAAAGTTATTGATATGTCAAAAACAGGATAGTCGAAATGTTTTTATAATAAGGAAGAATGGTTCATTTATGTCAAAGCGGCGGTTCAAACCAAACACTATTTACCTTTCTGTTCTTGCAAATGACCATTATACTGAATCGCTTCTTGAAGTTGTGCGTGTCCTTCAGAACAAGACAACCTGTTTTGTTACTTTGAACAAGCCGGCATTTGAGTTAGAGCATTCGTTCAGAATTCATCATGTGCTTCCGCGCAACATCTTCTTTGTTGATACGGTGACCTTGGGCATGGGGCGTAAAGAAGATATGAAAAATGTCCTTTATGTTTCGAGTCCACGTGCGTTTACTGAATTAAGTATCGCCATCAGCGAAATTCTCAAATCTGGAAAGTTTGACTGTATCGTCTTTGATTCTTTGTCGACCCTTTCTATCTACAATGCGGGAGACGGAGCTGAAGAATTTGCATCGTCACTTATTCAAAAAACGAGAGCAGGACGAACACTTGGTGTTTTTACGTGCCTTCAGGGCGATATGAACAATGATTTGATACAGAAGTCCTGTATGTATGTCGATGAGGTTGTGCATTTTGATGATGTTCATCCCGAACTGCGTCAGCATGCGTCTCATATGCGAACTGTTGTCACTGTCATTGGTGGAATAGCGTTGCTTGGTGTCATCAGTAGTCTTTATGGGTTTGCTACTCCGACGGGCGCTGTATTGGGCGTTGATGCGTTACCTCTCCCTTCGTTTGTGCTATCCCTTCTTGTGCTCGTGGGGTCGATTGGCATTGGCGTGTTCGGTTATTATGTTCATCGAAAAGTGCAGATACAACCCCGTGTTGTTATGGCAGCGTCTGTTCGTGTGCGAAAAAACGCTGGTCAGCTTCGCACAAAGTTCAGAAAGCGCATTCAAGATTGGTTGAAAAATCATCCCTATTTGTTTTGAAATGGCAAAGTTTGATTGGGCCAGATTTTACAAACCAACTCGTCTGAAAATTATTTTTACATCTCCTTCGATAGCTTTAAGTGTAATCCTTTTTGTACTTATAATTCCTTGTCCTCCCTGTCCTGAAGGAGCAATGTGTTCGCCGTGTTCTCTCATCATTTTAAGATTATTCTCATGGTTGCTCATATCTTCTATCTTTATCCCTATCAATTACTCTTATTCCTGCCTCCTCATGCATATACAAAAAAATAATTCGCGAAAAAGATATTTGAGAGTTTTCAATTCGCTTCTGCTGCTCGAAACCTCCCTTCTTCTTATATGCGTGCCTGGACTGATATTCATAGATTACCTCGTTGATAAATTTGATTCTTTGTTTCTTCTCTTGGTATTGCTATTTTTATCTCCTATCGTTCTGACGCTTGTTGTGGCAACCTTGGAATGTATCATTTTTCATAGATTTATCGTGACCAAATCGGTTCTTGCACGATTTTTTAGCTTATTCTGTTTCGACGGATAATATCAAGTAAGTAGAGATCTTTAGATAATCTTCAATTTTGTCTCCTGATGTTATGAAAGAAAAAAAAAACGTTTTAAAAAAAGTTTTTCGCCTTCCTTCTGCTCCAATGACCACCCTGAAAAGATGCGAAGCTTTTGCAACATATTTAAGTGACACTACTTTTAAAACGTAAATCTTATAATTCACCTCTAAAAAATGTACGTTATGACAAGTGTAACGCTTCATACTGCTGAGGATGTTCGGGAATTTGTTGAGCAGCAGCGCTGTGCGAGGCTGTTAAGTAGGCCACGGCTTGCTGAGTTGGCCATTTGCAGCCGTCAGACAATTTACGGGCTTGGAGTTGGGCGCAATTATCCAAGAACCGACACACTCGACCAAGTTCTTCATGCTCTTGGTGTTTCGTACCAATATCTTCCGTATCATCATGTTGAACCTGTTGCCACATCTTCATCGGAATTGGGTGAGCGGCTCAGAAGTTTGAGGCATCATTTTGGTCTAACACAGGATGACTTGGGACAGCAACTCGGAGTAAGTCATGTGGCTGTTTTGAAGCATGAGTCTCTGAAGGCTTGGACTTTTGGTACTCTCTATAACATCGCTTCAACACTCGGATTGAAGTCCCTGCGTGTTGAGTACTAACTATTGCTTGTTCATATCCTTTCTTCATTTTTCTTTTTTAAATCTGCGAATATTAGTAACTAATTTATATTACTCATATTTATAACTATTATTAATTACTTTTATTACTAACTAAAATAGGAATATTTATAAATAAAATTTGCTTTCTCCGGTGTGTCATGACAAAAAAGGGGATAGACAAGCGTATTCTCAGCTATATTCGTGAATCTGAACGACCAGTATCTACGCGCGACATCTCTGAAAAACTTGCTATCGCATGGCATACTGCTGATAGATATTGTCTCAAGCTGCAACTGAAAGGAGCGGTGAACTGTTTTACCATCGGCAAGGCTACTGCGTGGTTTGTCAAATGAATGCAACGAAATATATCGGACTATGCATGTTCTTGCTTCTTACTGTTTCATTTGTAGAAGGAAGTTCGATAAGCAATGGTGTTGTGCATGGAATATCTGCTTATAATGAACTTAATGTTGCTACACCACGTTTCAGAGTGTGGAATGGCTCAACCAATAATTTCACTGCTGAGCAAAGCGCACAATCTGTTGGAGTCGATGGTTCTGCGGACTTATCATGGACTGTGCTGAGGGCAAATCATGAGCGTGATGAAATTGTCATGGGAACGCTTGACCAGAATAATGATGTCAATGTTCAGGTCATGAACTCAACACGACAATGGGGCAATCTGCTTGAAGTAAGTTCTGATGTACCTAACTCTGCGTATCGTGCCTTTGACATTGCAATAGAAGATGTGTCTGGCGATGTGCTGGTTGTCTATGAGAATAGCAGTGCCGCAACTAATAATGGTGCGGCATATCGTGTCTGGAATGGCACGTCGTTTAGTTCGGAATATCCAATAAACACTCTGCTTGCTGCTAGCGCTATTCAATGGATACAACTCACACCTCGTGCAGGTTCGAATGACATTATGGTGTTGTTCCACAATAGTGTGGGCGATTTATATGCAGCCCTTTGGAATGGAACTGATTTTGAGGTTGAACGAAATCTTACATTGTCCACATCAACAGCATCAAATACAGAAGAACACTTTGCCTTTGCATGGGAACAGGGCAACCAGGGACTTGTGACGTATGGTGCTGGAAACGATTTTGTCTATAGGACGTTTTCTCTTACTGCACCTTATTGGAGTAATGAAGCGACTATCGCTCTCGGCAATGCGTTGCACAGCGTACGGCTTTGTTCTGATAGCAGTTCTGATTACATTGGTATTATCGTGCAGGATGGCGGTAATGATATTAACGTTCGTATGTGGGATGGCACTCAGATTCTTGGCAGTGCACCGACAGAAGACGCGCAGACTGAATCGGGTGGCGCTGACACGGCCAATATTGATTGCGTCTGGCTTAATAGCTCAACTGCCCTTTTCTCTTTTGTTGACTTTAATGCTCTCACTGTAGATTATCTTAATTTCACGAAGACAAATGCCTGGAGCACGAGCGATTTAACCATTACACCTACAACTAATAGCTTTGCGAGTGATGACATTGCTGCGCTGCGGATGAAAAAGCATTCTGTCACTGATGAAGTACTTATTGTTGCATCTGACATTGCAGAAGATGTATCTGCTGTTCGTTGGAATGGGACGGCCTTCACGGGTATCGGAGAGTCTCCTCTTGAACAGAGCACAGAAGTGCTGAATGGTGATCAGGAAAGTGCTTTTTTTACCTGGGATAATTTTGACCCTGTTCCAAATGTAACAAACATAACTCCCAACGGCATCAATTTTGAACTAAATCAGGTCATCAATCTCAGTGTCAATGTCACGGACAATCTTAATGTGTCTGCGGTCATTGCAAACATTACACTGCCCAATGGAACGGTACGACAGGTTACCATGGTTAACGTCTCTGCGGCTCGTTACAATGCTACTTTTGATGTTACCAATCTTAACGGATATTATACACTCCTGATTGTTGCAAACGATAGCAGCCTGCATCAGAATTTCAACAATTCACAGTCTGTCACTTTTACTGTTGGTGATGCGATTGTTCCGAATGTTACCAATATTACTACTCGAGGTACGGCGACATTCGAGCAGTATGCAATCGTCAATATCACTGCAAATGTTACCGATGAAATCGCAGTCAGCGTTGTCACTGCAAACATCACTGCACCTAATGGCTCTGTGTTTCAGCTCACTTTGCGGAATGATACCAACATCACAAAAAATTTCAACGCATCATTCTACAATACAGAAACTATCGGGACGTACACGATACAAATCTTTTCAAATGATTCTTCGAACAATGTCAATAGCACACAGACAGGTACTTTCGTTGTTGGCGATATTGTTTTTCCTGCTGTCACCAATGTGCTGCCCGCCAGTGGTTCTAATTTTAGTGATTATAGCATTGTCAACATCAGCGTAAATGTAAGTGACGATAGGCTTGTTTCTATTGTACAAATCAATGTGACGCTGCCCAATGGAACGATTCGCCAATTTACTCTCGATAACATGAGTGCGCAACGATATAATCTTACGTTTGATGTGACCAATCTTGTTGGCATCTATTCTGTACGAGTCATTGCGAATGATACGACGAACAATGTCAATTCATCTGAAACGACGAGCTTTACTATTGGTAATTCCGTTGCTCCACTTATTGTTCTTAATTATCCCACAAATAATTCGAACATATCTGCAACAAGCATCGCGTTTAACTTTACTGCAACTGATGACTCTCATGCGACGCTCAATTGTTCTATTACTATCAACAATACTGCAAATTTGAGCAATTCTGCAGTTGTGAGTGCGCAGCAAACTCTTTTCAATATTAGTGGTTTTGTCAACGCGCACTACAACTGGAGCATCTCCTGTAATGATTCAATTCCCAATATAAACCAAAGTTTGACGTTTCGTTTTGCTGTTGATACGGTTGCACCGCAATTCAATAGTCTTGTGACGAGCCCCAGTGCTGCTGCTGACCTTGACCCAAACGTCAATGTTACGGTGCTTGCGAACATCACTGATAATACAACAACAGTGCATACAGTCATTCTTCAGCACAAGTTGAGCAATGAAAGTGATGACAACTATATCAATGTCAGCATGAGCTTTTGGACGGGCAGCAAGTTATTCAATGCATCGTTCAATGCGACTGTCAATGCAACGTACACTCTGCGGCTTTTTGCCAATGACAGTGCAGGAAACAAAGATGTGAGTAATACCATATCTCTTGTTGTTGAATACGACCGCACGTGGACGAGAATTCCGTCGGCATTTACAGCAATAAGCGCGTCGCTCAATGAAAATGTGTCATTAGGAAATCTTACCATCAATAACACGGGAGATTTCGCACTGTATTTTAATATTACATCAGACTCAAGTCTGACGCGCATCAATGAAACATCGAATTTTAGCCTTGCACCTAGCACAGTGAAGAGTTTGCTCGTCATGGACAATAGCACTGTTGCTGGTGTCAAAACAATAAAGCTTAACATCAGTGTTAATGACACCCAGGCAAGTCCACGCTCCGAAACGGTGACGGGCACAATTGTTGTTGCACAGGGGCAGCCAATACTTTCTGCAACTTTTACAACCCCATCAGGTGACACGCTTGCTGCAACACTCGGGGATACGGTTGAATTTATTTCTCAACTTAAAAACATTGGCGAAGGAAATGCAACAAATGTCAGCTTCCAGTTTTCTGCTCCTTCGGGTTGGACGGTTACCTTTGGCTCTTTAGCTATTGCCTATGCTGAGCTGAATTCGGGCGATACACAGGAAGAAACACTCAGAATGAGTATTCCAAGCAATTCAGATACGGGTACTTTTGCCGTTTATGTCAATGCGACAGGCATCAATGCGTCGGGTGCTAATCTTACGACTAATAACTTGACATTTGGAGATATTGTTTTTGTCACGGTTAATGCTCAGGCTTCCAATTTAGGCAGTGGTTCAGGCGGCGGTGGCGGTAGCTCGAGTCCAAGCTCACCGTCCGCAGCGTCTTCTTCAGGTGGTGGTGGGGGCGGTGGTGGCAGTGTGTCGTTCAAAGCAGCAGGTGGTGTTAGTAACATCCTTCAAACGACGCAGAATATACGAACAGTTCGCGGTTCGGGTGAAAGCGTTCCTGTTGTCGTTACAAACCTTTATGAGCATGCAATGATGAAAAACATCTATGTTCGTGCAGAAGGATTCTTGTCTGATTATGTTGTTATATCTGCTCCGATAAATCATGCAAAATTCTTGGAGAAAGAACTGAAAAAAGGTGATGTCGAGCGCGTATCCTCTTTCAGAGCGGGAGAACATACGCTTACGGTTGATGACGTATGGGATAATGGCGTTCGTCTTACTCTTGCATCAACACCTCAAACAGTACTTGTTCCAATCGGTAAAGTCAGATATGTTGACCTTACGGGTGATGGATATGGCGATGTGGCTCTTGATGTGCTTCAGGTGACGGGAAGGCGTGTGCTCCTTCGTATGTATGAATTGCGCGACCTTTCACGAATTCAGTTGGCTTATGGTGAAGAAATTCAATTTGCGCTTGACATTACTGCGCCTGAGTATATTACAAAAGACGATTTTAATTGTACGATACGCATTGATGCAGAGCTTTATCCTGTGAACGAAACAGTTGCAGGATTTACAAAGCGTCTTATCTCTGATGTCAGAACCTTTTTGTTTAGTGTCGGTGCGGTTGGCGCTGAAGATGCAGAACTTCAGCTCAATGAGGGACAGCAGGCACTTCAGGACATGCTCAATGCGGGATTTTCTGTTGGAAAAGCTCAGAATTTACTCGAGCGCGCACGCGAGGCTCTTGCTCGTGGCGATTATGAACTCTCTGCTGTAAGTATTCAGGAATTGATTGCTCTTAAAAATGCTGCTTTTGATGCACATCATTTGCTTCTCGATTTGCAACAGGACGTTGCACTTGCGCAGTCACAGTGGCTTGATATTCCGCAAACAACCGATGCGTTGCAGCTTGCAGTTGTTTCGTTTGAGCGTGGTGATTTTATGCAATCTCTGGAACGGGCGAGAACAGCACAACTCCAGCTTGTCCTTGAAACAAAAGGTCGTGTTAATATCTTGTGGTTTGTTGTAACATACTGGTGGGCATTGATTCTGGGAAGCATTGTTTCGCTTCTTGTTGCGCTGACGTTGTATAGCCAGTTGCTCATGAGCATCATCTCGCAACGGTTGCGTAATCTAGACAATGAAGAAAAGACCATCGGAAAACTGTTACAGGAAACTCAACAAAAATATTTCGATGTGAAACAGTTGTCATCCGCACAGTATAAGCGTGCAATTGCATATTATGATGACAGGCTCACGAAGATACGTCAGATACGAGCGAGGCTCAGACACCAGAGAAATGCGTTTCTTACAGCACAGTCAAAGCTCTCGGCGTTGCTCAGAGAAAAAAATGATGTCAAGCGCTTGATGGCAGAAAACCAGTCTGATTATCTTGTCAGAAAAAAAATAAGCCGTACAAATTTTGTACGAAATCATGACAGCTATATTTCACGGCTTGCGGATATCGAGCATGACGAAGCTCTTCTTGAACGCAGATTGCTGGTTGAGAAACGAGTTCATGTATGGATATTGGAGATGGCACAGTTATTTTTAGAATTTATCTCTCAGTTGCTTGTGCGATTTGGTCGTTATGTTCATGGTTATCGTGTTCCTCAAAAGTTCGCTAAACCATCCGGTCATTCGCAGGTTCAGTCTCGTCACCATCCACAATCCTCATGGGTTCCTGTTTCAGTGCCGGAATCATCTGCTCTTGATGTTTATTCCGATAAAATGAGTGTTGCGTTGCCGGTCAAAAGAATTGAATATAAACCATCGTTTTCGCATGCTGTCGAGGCATTTGACACAGAGCTGTTGCGGATGGCGAAGACTGCCCAGCAGGAAGAACGTGATGCAGGGACTGAGCGGACGATGCTCGATGTTGCTCATTATAAAAGAAAAGCTGAAGAAAAATTACGTAATTTTAGGCAAGGTGATATTCGATGAAACTGTTCCTTTTTGTTATCACTTGTATTTTGTTGATTCCGCTTGTGAGTGCTCTCAGCATGCTGGATATTGCGCCTCGTGGCTTTGTTGCAGTTGTGCCTTCTGAGAATACGTTGGAATCGGCAGAACAGGCATTGCATGGTGCACAGCGGGCGATTGATGACATGGAAACTGCCGGTTTGAGCATTACGTTTGCGCAAGATGCACTTGATGAAGCGCAGCGTGCGATGGATGAGAACAATCTTGCATCTGTGTTTTTGTTGTCTCAGCTCATTTTGTATGTCGCTTCAGAGGCACAGCTTTTGCAGGATGAATTATCTGTTGTTCAGCTCGAACTTCAACCTGTAGATTCTGATGCTGCTCATGCCTTTTATGAACAGGCGGCTACTGCGTTAGGCGAAGCACGGTATGATGATGCGCGTGATGCTCTTGATAGTGCTAGAAACGAACTCAAACAAGCTCAGTCGGAACAGCAACGGCTTGAGTCTGTGCAGCAACTTCAGGAATGGTTCTTTGTGCGATATAAATGGCCATTGGCATTTTCACTGATGGCAGGCATGGGTGTCAGTGTTCCACTTGTTCGTGGCTTTCGCACGCAGAGGTTGAAACGAAAAATTGTTCGTGCGCGTGATGATTATGAGGAAACGAAAAAACTTGTGATTGATTTGCAGCGAAGATGTTTTATTGATAAGAAAATGATGCCTTCGACCTATCGTCAGAAAGCCGTTCAATATGAAGAACATCTTGCTGAACTTAAGCGAACATTGCCTGTGTTAGAAGCGCAGCTTGAGAAGAAATGGAGCGTGAAACTATGATAGCACATGAGCATCTTCATTTGGTGAACATACGACAGCTTGTTGCTCTTGGATTGGTTGCGCTTTTTGCTGCTGTTCTCATGTATGTTGTTGATGGTATACTATCTCCAACATCTGCATTTGTTGTGAGTATTGCTCTCCTTGTTGGTTTAGCAGCTTTTGTGATGATGCTTATTCAGAAATCAGGGGTGTTTTTATTTTTTTACGGGCTCGTTGCTCTGTTTACCATAACACTATCTGATGTAGGCATTATGGGTGTGAAAAAAATTCTTGTGTATCTGATTGCTGCGCTTGCGTTTGAGGTTGTGTTTCTGTTGTTGAAAGTGCGCATCCATTTTGTTGCGGCAGATATCGTGCTTGGCGGAGCGTTGTCTGGTTTCGTTTTGCCGTTCTTTGCTGCGTTGCTGCTTGTCGGAAACTTTGTTATTCAGTTGCAGGTGTTCAATCTGATGTTGCTCGGGTTTGTTTCCGGTCTGTGTGGGGCGCTCGTTGCCTGTGCTGTTTGGCATTATGTGAAGAATGTTGTGCTTTTTATTGAGCTGGATATGTACTTGAGGGGGATATAAATCTAAACTCATTGAATGGTTGTCGTTGGAGCAGAAGGAAGGCGATAAAAACACGTACGTTTATTTTTTTTTCCTTCCTGAAGTAACGGCAAGAAGGGGAGTCTATAAACCACACTTCGCGTGAATATTATCTGGCATTTCCATTTAAGAAATTATCGTGCTGACACATTGTTTTTTATCCATTCAATCTCTTTAACTTTCCCAAACTACAACACATTTTTTTTTAAACCACAAACACTTCAAAGTTATCGATATTTTTCAAGTACGGCGACAGCAACGGTTCTCTTAGTCTGTTGGTTCTTTCAGTTAGCGGTTCGTTTCCCTGCAATTATGTCTGTGCTTACAAATTGGTCAAACGTAAAAAGAGAACCAGTTCATTCCGCACTTTTTCAAAAGGTGGAGGTGTTCCCAACATTATTTTTTTTAAATCTATCTCCCACATTTTTTTCTTTACAGCAATCGCCTCTAGTATTTTTTTTTTGTTAAAGTGCATCCCTGCTATCTTTAATTTATTCTCCACTAATTCTTTATCTAATATAACTCCTTTCTTCAGCAGGAACCACAAATCATAGACATCACGTGCTTTATCCCGACTGAGAATAGCACGCACTTTTTCTGCGGCGATTTCCTGTTCTTTCATAACATAAACCTCAAAGGAAGGTATTTCCCGATACGATGAGAACAGCATTTCAAATGTGGCCTGCCTGACTTTTTCTCTCAAAGAAAGATTAAGAGGGATGAAAACCAAGCTCTCTTTACTTCCATTATATAACGGGCCTTTACATTCAAGATGGACATTAACCTGTTGGCGATAGTTTTTGATGTCTTTTATTTTTACATAAATTCCTACTAATGTTAACTGGTCTGTTACCTCCTGAATTATTCTGGATATCTCTTTACGATGCTTCATAAACGTAAAATCTAAATCTTCACTAAAACGGTTTAATCCATACATTTTGTACATCGCGGTTCCGCCTTTAAACACCAATTCATTTTTAATTTTTGTATACAGAGTGAAGAGAAGCATTTCTAGTAAATAATCTCTTTCTGTATTGAAGAGAGAAAGATGTTTCGCTTCGGCGATCTTGGATAATTCATCTTTTCGTAACATTATTTATTATCCTCCATTTTATGTTTTTCTTTCCTCGGACAGGTAGGGAATAATCGAGAAGAATATAATTATGGTCTATGTGCTTCTGCAGGCGCGCATAATAGTCTTTTCCTGCTTTATCTAAAATATACCCAAACCGCTTAATAAGGCTCTTGTTGGCTATTCTAAGCAGATAGGATATGAGTTTGCTTTTTTGTAATCTGGGAAAGTTGGAAACAATTATATCTTCAATCTCAGAGAGTGAGATAATTTTATAGAGAGCCGCATCAATCAAAGCTTTCTCTGGCTCAGCAATAAAAAATTCTTTTTCCTCACGAATACATTTAACAAAGCCGAACATAAGACCCGGTTTAGTTGTGATAAACTTAATGTTCATCTCTTGGAAAGAAAGTTCTCGCTTCTTTCTCTTTTTTGAAGTTATTATCTCAATGGTGTTGGGAAGTTGTTCTGTTAAATTATGATACCTCAAAGCAGTCCAACCAGTTATATAACTTGGCCAGACCAGATTCGACGCAACCACCAAATGGTCTTTACAGAGGGTGTACTTATTTTTCTCAATGGAAAAAACCACTTTTTTCTTTTTTAGACGATGAATGAAGAGCCTGATGTACTCTTTGCTCGTTCTTAACTTTCTTGCCACTTTAATCAAGTCAAACAAAGGGTACTTCTTCAGTTGTTCCAGCAATTTCTCAGTTGATTCTCTCATTTCTCCAAGAATGTGCTTTATCTTATATAAATGTTTCTATTACATATGTCTGAAGTTATCATTAATGATAATTGTTGGTATCTAAAATATTACGGTGTTACACAATGATAACTCAAAACTGTGTAATTTGCTTGACTTTTCCGAACGGTAATACTCCTGTTTTTGCCACAGCGAACACTTCAAAATTCCCAATATTCTTCAAGTAGGGCGACAGCAACGGTTCTCTCAGTATGTCCGTTCCTTCGGTGAGCGGATTCATCGACGGTTGTACAATCAATGTTTTGTTTTTCCATGTGCCTTTGAGAAAGCATTTGTACTTTTCGTAACGATGTTTATCTTTCAACCCAATGGCAGGATGTTCGTGACCGATGATGATTGTTTTTATTGATTTCGTTAGTGCTTCTTCATCGATCACATCACCATGTGCGATGAAAATGTCTTTTATTTTCAGGTTCTTCACAATTTTTATGTTTCTTTTTTTTGTAATCGGCTCGAGTGCGACATCATGGTTACCTTTGATGATAATTACTTCTTTTGCGTGCTGAGAACAGTAATCCACAAACTTGAGGATGTCACGCCATTCTGTTCGTAAGATAGAGCCGAATTCATGTTTTAAGTCACCATTGATGACTATTCTTTTGGTCGGAATTTTTTTGAGCATGCTCTCAATACGATTGATGATATCAATCAGCTGAAAACGTGGCACAAGTGTTCCTTTTCCTGCAAGCATTTCTTCGTAGCCTAAGTGGAGGTCGGATATTATCAGCGTGTTCGGTTTGACAAATATCCCCATTTCAACAGCGTAAATGTTGTTATGCAGTTTGAACATGCGAAAATTGTTCATCGAATCATTTATAAATCTCATGTTCTTTATCAGAAAAAAAGGTGATAGATTGTCTCGCGTTTATTATTTTATTTTTGTAGGAGTTTTGTTAGGAATTATTCTACTTGCGGGTTGTTCTGAGTATGTTGTGCTGCGCTCTCCGACTCAATGCGTGGATAGCGATGGCGGTTCAAACATTACTTTGCCGGGTATAACGCGAAGCACAAAAGCAGGCCAAGAAAAAGTTTTGCGTGATACCTGTGTTGCAGACCCTACTCTTATTCAGGAAGCCTTTTGTAGTGTTACGGATGTTGCAGCTTCAGGAGTGTTATCCTGTTCTGGTGTATGCAAACAGGTGACCTTTGCGGACATGACTGCTGCTGCATGTGTTCCTGCACACTGTGTGAATGGATTGCGTGATGACAATGAAAATGGCATTGATTGTGACAATGATTGTATTACTGCATGTCCATCCGCGTGTGGCAATAATGCTGTCGAAACTGGCGAAATCTGTGATGACGGCAATGATGATGATACCGACGGATGCACCGCAAGTTGTCAAACGGCTCGTTGCGGAGATGGATTTGTTCATGCTCGCGTGGAAGAATGCGATGATGGCAATGCGATTGAAACAGATAGTTGCACGAATGCCTGCAAAAAATCTGTCTGCGGCGATAGTCTTGTGCAGTTGAAAGAAGAATGTGATGATGGAAACCGCGATGAACTTGATGGTTGTACAAATCTCTGTACGCTCGCGGATTGTGGCGATGGCATTGTTGCAGGACTTGAGCAGTGTGATGACGAGAACGAAGTCAATGATGATACCTGCACGAATTCTTGTCGTTTGCCCACTTGCTCTGATGATATCTCTAATCAAGACGAGTTTGGTATTGATTGTGGGGGTTCCTGTGCTGCATGTGAAAACTCTGCTCATTTCATTTTATCTGTACGGGCTTACCCTAATGGCAAGCTTTTTTCTGTGCCCTGCGAAAGCGGGTACCGTTTGGGAAAAACTGAAGATACTTTTTCATGCGGTCTTGAAAAAGAACTTACTCCTGGATTGTATCATGTTGCGGTGATACCTAAAGTCATTACAGAAGCTACGAAAGCATGGAGCGTTGACAAAATTGTTATTTCTGGAGAAGAAAGAGTATGTGGCGTCGGTTCCTGTGATGTTCTTATGCAGGTAACTGCTGACACTTCACTTATAACGGCTGTGCTGAAAAAGCCTGCGGTGGTTGCTGAACCGAGCTGTTTTGACTCGGATGTTGGTACTGATTCATTGAACGCTTTTGGGTTTGTTCGTGTTATTGAAAAGAATTCTTTGGTTGAATTTGCTGATGAATGTATTACTGTCGATACAAAGAAAAAGCTGCTTGAACGTACTTGTGATGGCGACATTACTCAAGAGTGTGATTGTTTGAATGGTGCGTGCAGGTAGAGATTATTTCATAACTAACATTGTTAGTCGTGGTCGTTGGAGCAGAAGGAAGGCGAAAAAATTACGTATTTTTTTTCTTCCTTTCGTAACGTCAGTGACTGGGAGTTCATAAGTCCTCATTTACGTGATGATTATCTGACGTTCTTATCCCTTTTACATTATCCTACCTCAGAAACTGTTTTATAGCTGTGCATTGTTTCCGTGTTTATGGCTCGTGTTTTTATCAAGACCCAAGGATGCAGTCATAATTTTTCTGATTCTGAGCACATGGCAGGCGTTCTTCAGCGTGCTGGTCATACTCTTGTTGCTTCAGAAGACGAATCTGATGTTGTTTTGTTTAATACTTGTACTGTAAAAACTCCTTCAGAGCGTACTTTTGTTCGTGGGCTGCGTGCGGTGCAAGAAAAAAATAAAAAAATTGTGATTGGCGGCTGTATCCCACAGGCTGATTCTTTAAAATTCAAAGATTTTTCTCTGATTGGAACTCGACAAATTGACCATGTTGCAGAAGTTGTTGAGCAAACAATGGAAGGCGGCGTTATTCAGTTATTGCAGCGCAATGAAAAGCCATCACTTCTTGCTCATTCAGTGCGACGTAATCCCATTGTTGAAACTATTCCTATCTCTCTCGGCTGTTTAAGTGCGTGCAGCTTCTGTAAAACAAAGTTAGCACGTGGACATCTAAGTTCTTACGCTCCTGACATTGTTATCGACAAGGTTCGTCGTGTCACTTCGGAAGGCGTGAAAGAAATATGGCTCACTTCGCAGGATACGGGATGCTATGGTTTTGATGTCGGAACAAATGTTGCGCGATTGTTGAAAGAATTGTGTAAAATTGAAAAAGATTTCATGATTCGTTTGGGCATGGGTAATCCTAATCATTTCGTAACATTTGCTGATGAACTGATTGAAGCATACAGCCATGATAAAGTCTACCAATTTCTTCATATTCCCGTGCAAGCTGGAAACAATGATGTGTTGGATGCGATGAAAAGAGGATATACTGTTGAAGATTTTGTTTGTGTCGTTGAAAAATTTCGAAAAGCATTACCCTCTATCACTATTAGCACTGATATCATCTGTGGTTTTCCGGGTGAGACCGAAGAACAGTTTGCTGATACGCTCCGGCTTGTTGAAACTGTTCGACCTGATGTCGTCAATATCTCGCGATTCTGGTCAAGGGATGGTACGGTAGCAGCGCGAATGAACAACCATTTGCATGGACGTGACATAAAAAAAAGAAGCGGAATGTTGACTGATGTTTGTGAACGCATATTTTTGGAAAACAATCGACGATGGATAGGATGGAAAGGTCAAGTATTCGTGAATGACAAAGGCAGACATGGTACGCTGGTCGGGAGAAATCATTCGTACAAGCCGGTGATTCTTCATGAAGATGTTGAGCTTGGCACATGGGTGAATGTTGAGATAGTCGATGCGACTTCGTGGGACTTGAGAGCTGAAATTGTATGGTAGAACGTGCTTTTGTAAGAAAAAATTTATAAGTCGTTCTTCATCAATACATAGTGGAATGAAAACAGCTAAAGAAATCATCAAAACATTGGAAAAGCATCGTACTGAACTAAAGAAATTTGGCGTCAGAAAGATAGTGCTCTTTGGTTCTTTCGCGCAGGGTACTGCTACTACTCGTAGTGATATTGATTTTTTGGTTGAGTATGAACAAGGGAGAGGATTATTTGATGACCATGTTCACCTGTCACAATTCTTGGAGGATCTTTTCGGTCGAAATATTGACCTTGGTGAACCACGTTTGTTGCGCGGCGAATTGAAACAAAGCATTCTGGAGGGAAAGAAATTTGAAGCGCTCATCTGAACTTTACTTGCAAGATGTTCTTACCGCAATTAAGAATATACAGTTGTATACAGCTGGGTACACCGCAGTGAAACTTTCTAAGGACCAAAAGACTACTGATGCTGTGATGCGAAATCTGGAGGTCATCGGTGAAGCCGCTACTCAACTTTCTGAAGAGTTAAAGAAAAAATATCCTGATGTTCCTTGGCGGGATATACAGGATTTTAGGATAGTTACAGCCCATCATTATTGGAAAATAAACATCGAGCGCGTCTGGGACATTATCGAGAACAAACTCAATCTGCTGAAACATTATGTTGAGAACATATTGCAAGACAGGAAAGTCGGCTGAAAGCTGAGGGGTGAGATTGTATGGTAGAACGTGCCAATTATAAAGGACGGCGTGCGTTCAAGTGCGAGGCTTGCGGATTTCATTATGCAAATGAAGTGTATGCGCATCAATGTGAGGATTATTGCAGGCTGCACAAGAGCTGCTCGATGGAGATTACGAAGAATTCGCTATGATTGGATAATCTTTTTTATTTCTCTTACTTTTTCTTCTCCTATCGTTTTGTTCACTGCTTCAAGATTCAGGCGCAACAATGGTTCAGTATTTGATGCTCGCACATTGAACCAGAAATTTTTGTATTCTATAGAAATACCGTCCATCTTCTCTATTTTTCCGTCGTGAAAGTATTTTTCAATCTTTTTCATTATCTCCTCTTTTTTCTCTATGTGAAAGTTCAGTTCGCTTGAATTCCAATATTTTTTGTATGATGCGATAATATCCGATAATGGTCTGTTCTCTTCAGACATGCGTTCGAGTAGCTTCAAAAAGACAATCATTGGTGCTTCGTATGAGCCGTGTCTCGTACGCACGAAAAAATGTCCCGAACTTTCACCCGCAAAAATTGCATTTTCTTTTCGCATTGTTTCCTTGATATTCGTATGGCCAACTTTCGTTTTTATCGGGATTCCGCCAGCAGCTCGAATCATCTCTTCCGTGATTTTTCCAGGACGGATGTCATAACATATTTTCTCTTGACCGTCTTTCAAGAACGATTGGGCAATAAGTCCTCTCATAACTGCTTGTGGTACTGTCTCGCCTTTGTCATCCACAAAGAATATTCGGTCTCCGTCTCCATCGGTTGCGATTCCAATGTCTGCTTTTTCAGCAATTACTTTTTGTTTGAGTGCTGTGAGATTCTCATCCGCTAAAGGATCGGCGGGATGTGCAGGAAATGTTCCGTCAAGCTCGAAATTCAGTTCAATGAGTTTGCACGGCAGATACTTGAACAATTCACGTATGATTAAAGCGCCCATCGAATTCGCAGCGTCAGCGACAACCAAAAATTTCTTTATCGAATTTGTTACATACGTTACATCATGTCTGATTTGCTCTGTGAGCGATGTGTGCTTCACTTTTATCTTTCCTTTCTCTGCTGGGCATGTGTCATCCATGTGCTCATTTACCCATTGCATTTCTTCGATGCTCAGATTTATTGCATTCTCTTTTACCATCTTCAACCCATTGTACTCTTTTGGATTGTGGGATGCAGTAATCATAATACCACCTCTGTGTCTGCTGTTTGCGACTTCAAAATAAAATGTGGGTGTTGCCACAAGACCGATGTCTATGATATGAGCGCCCTGTGCTGTTAATCCATTGATGATTGCATCTGCAAGCTGTGGAGAAGAAGTGCGCATGTCCCGTCCGATAACTATCGTCTCACTCACAGAACTGATTGGTTTATCTTTTTGAATAAATAGAACAAATGAACGTGCTATTCTATATGCAATTTCTTCATTGAGTTCGGTCGGATAAACCCCGCGGATGTCGTAGGCTTTGAAGATTGTCATTGCTATTCTTTCTTAATTCCTTTCCACTCATTTAGAGCTTTCTCATATCTCTCCATGTTTCCGCTGTCAAACCACTGTCCAGAAAATGGGTAGCCAAACAAACCGCCGTTGTATGCGACAATCGGAAAAACATCTTTCTCGAGCATTGCAAATCCCTCTGGAATAAGGTCAATCGCTTCCGGCTCAACAATGTATAATCCGCTGTTGATAAGATTGCTTGGCGTTTTGTCCTTTGGCGGTTTTTCAATAAAGCGTAAAATTCTGCTGCCGGATAATTCTGCAACGCCATAACTGCTCGGATCTGGTACGGTTGTTAGAGCAATCGTAATCTTTGCCTTGTTGCTCTTGTGAATGTCAAACATCTCTTCAAGATTAATGTCTTTCAACTCATCACCATTTGTTACTATAAACGTTTCATCAAGCAGATGGCGCGCCTTTTTTAATGGGCCGGCAGTTCCCAATGGTGAATCTTCACTTTCGTCAATGTATTGTATTTTTACGCCAAACCGGTCACCATTGCCAAAGTGTTCCATAATTTTTTCTTTTTTGTATCCAACGCTTAAGAACACTTCTTTTACATCATATTTTTTGAACAAGTCGAGCAGATGTTCGATAAGTGCCTTGCCATGGACCGGAATAAGAGGCTTTGGAATTTCGTTGGTGATTGGTCGTAGCCTTGTCCCTTTGCCGCCACACAAAATGACTGCTTTTCGCGGACAACGCTTGCCCAATGCTTTTTTCAACAATACTTCAATGGCATGTGAACGGTTTTTGATATATTCCTTATCAACACGCTTGTCAACGTCTGAAAGAATATCCTGCTCAACAGTTATTGTAATCCTCTCTTTCATCGACGATTGGGAAAGGCTGTTGTATATAAAGATTGCTGAGGTGTGATGAGGTAATACTTTTTGTGTGTCAATGCTCCGCGTTGCCTTTATAAACTGGATAGTCTTTTTTATTTGGATGGATAAAGATGTGAGCGATTGGTGGCGGCAGACTGAAGCTGACATTGATAGTGCGAGATTTGCACTTTCTGGAGAAAAATATTATGTAGTTGTTATATTTGCGCAGCAGTCAGCTGAAAAAGCTCTCAAAACAATCTATCTTTTGCGACATAATGAGTTGTCTCCAAAAATCCATGATTTAGTAGAACTCTGTGCACTTGTTTCAGCACCGGCTGAGATAGTAGAACAAGCCAACGAATTGTCAGGTACCTATTTTAGTTCTCGTTATCCTGGCGCCGCGCCGAAAATACCCGTTGATTATTATAATGAAAGAAAGCAGTTTTCTTTCTGCAGTGCGCCGAGGTGATTGTTGCATGGGCAAGAAAAAATATGTAGAATATGAACTTTTACGTCCTTTTATTGTCAGAGTAAAAGAGAGATTTGCTCCTGTTAAAGTAATTTTGTTTGGCTCGCGTGCACGAGGAGTGATGCATCAGCATAGTGATTATGATATTCTCGTGGTCAGCCCGAAATTCAAGCGCATTGAATTCAGTGAAAGGTGTGCTCTGCTCTATAGTATGAAACGCGACATTCGCGTGCCTATGGATATCATTTGTCTGACGCCTGAAGAATATGATGAGCGCTCTCGACGACCGACTATTTTTCGTGAAATCGCACGTGAAGGAAAGGACATCACTGCGCTGGCGTGAGTGTTTTTATTCCATATTCATTCTCTCATATGTATCGGGGGGTCTAATCTTATAAATGTAGTTGGCGAAAAATAACTTTAAATCATCATACTTTTTATTCTTTCTACGTATTACCTTTTCTCACAAGCTTTAAAAATGATTTTTGGTTTTTGCTTTGAGGAGAGGTGGTTGTGAAATGATAAGTAAAGAGCCGGTGCTTATTAATGGAATTGGAACGGTCGGAAGCAGAACTGCACATCTTCTGTTAAGTATGGGTATCTCTGTTCATGGTGTCAAGGCTTCTGCATCAAAAGATGACCTAAAAACACAGGAATTGCTCGCATTGTACAAACGGTTCGGAGCTTTTCCGTTGCGCGTAGTTCCCGGTGAACACTACGATGAACGTGTCCGACAGTTTAAGCAGCTTGGATTTACTGTTACTGATAAGCCACTTCGCTATTCTACCATTGTTGATGCCACTGATGGTGATGTTACTGCGAAAAATGTTGCTGGTTATGAACAAGAACAACGCTTTCTTGTTCAGGGCGGAACAGACTTTGCTTTGGTGAAAAATGACTTTGTGTCTGCGCCTCATACTGTGGGTAAAAAAATCGGAAACTTTCGTCGTGCGCGACAGGTGTCATGTAATACTACTTTTTGCTCGACGGTGCTTGGGCAGGTACTTGAGCATGTTAGCGCGGAAGATATTGCTTCTGTTGATGTCGAGTTGCATCGTCGCTGCCGTGATCCGGGCGAGAAGAAAGAGTTTCGGGAAGTGCTTGAATTAAAGCATTCACATCATGCGCAGGATGTCATGAATGTGTTGCCGCAGCTTGCGGGTAAACTCACGTCGAAAGCAAACATCAATTCATGGGAACATTTCCATCATACCCAGCTTCTTGTGATGTTTCGTCGGGCAGTTGATATGCGTGTCATTGCAGAACAGTTGAAAAATTATCCGCGCTGCATTCTGGTTGATTCGGAATTAACAGAAAATGCACGTGATGGAATGAAGACGCTGATGGCGGTGAGTTCTGAACTTTCTGTTCCGGATGCCGATTGTTTGTTACCTGTGTATAGTGTTCATCAGGTGAGCAAGAAAAGCATTATGATTCGAGGCTTTACGCCACAACGAAGCGTCATTGCGTTGAGCTGTGCTGACTGGGTTCTTGGTTCGCGTGGGATGTCATGGGAAGAAGCCTTTACGCATACGAATAAAAATGCGAAATGGCATGGTTATTCCATTGCTGAGCTCAAGAAAGCGTACGAAGATAATGTACGAGTGAAAGTGGCGGTAGTTTGAGGTTACTCGGTAGTTGCCGTTACGAAAAGAAGAAAAAAGTTAAACGTGTTTTTTAACGTACGCACTTTTTTTCCCCTTCCTTTTGCTTCAACGACTACGAAAAAGTGCGAAGCGTGTTTGCAAAACATTGAAGTTGGCATTATTTTTTTTCATTAAAATATCTTACTGCGTTTTCAACGATGTCTGTCGTGCCGGTTGCTTTGACGACTCGTTCGTGCATTGGGGTGATGTTACCTGTCATGAGATGTTCTATTAAAAATGGTGCTGTGTCTGGTGAAATGGTGCTCCCAAATGTTTCACGAAGTTTTTGTAGTACTGCAATTGCATAAAAATCACCAAACACATACGGAAACAAACTTCCCGGTGTATTCCATACGTGCGTGACGCCAGCGTAAGATGACGATGGTCTTATACCTTCGAGCATTTCTGGCTTCGTGAGCTCGCGTGCTTCATGAAATTTCTCACGTGCTTTCTCGACTCCATGACAATGCATGCCTATTTCACCAATAGATAAGTTGATATTCCCATACATTCTGCGTAAATCTGTGAATACATTCCATTTCTGTAACTCTCGCTCATCAACATCGAGGATGTGTCCCAACCATGCTTTTTTTTCCATCGCGAGTGCTTGATGTATCGACGTAATCGTTTCCGTTGTGACAGTATTCTCCACAAAAAATGCTGCGCCATACACAACAGCAGCTCTTCGGCTCATTTCATAGTGTACCGCATGCGCGAATTCGTGAGGCAATGTATACCATCGCCTACGCGGGTCTGTTTCATAGTTGGCCGGATTGTGCACCATCACGTTTTTTCCAAATGATTCGGCACCGAGTGAAAACGTAGCTGATCCCAACTTCCCCTGGCGTGGTTCCAAATCAATAAACACACCTGGTCGTGTCCTGTCAAATAAGCAATTCAAAAGTTCCGGCTTATACCCTATTTTTTCAAAGAGTTCTTTCGCAATTGCGAACAGCTTTTCCGGCTCTCTTGGTACTTCTGCCCTGAAGAAAGGATCCCGTTTGGATATCAAAAAATCTAGGTTCCAAGTTTTAACTGGCTCATTTGAAATAAGTTCCCTAAACAAAGCTTCGTAGAGCTTTTTTGTTCCTACAACAAATGTTCTCATCATCTCTTCGAGGACAGCAGCTTTAGGCAATTCTGAGTAATGAGCTTGAACCTCGACAAAATGTGGAAACTGTTGGTCTTGTCTTACTTTATCGTTCAATGTCTTTATCGCTGGAAGCGCCACCGCCTCCAAATCATCAAGTGATAGGGCTGCTTCAAGTGTTGCTTTTCGGACATCTTCGTTTGGATGAACATAACCATCCTTCATCTGTGCAAGTGATACTTCACCTAATTCTGGGATGAGAATCTTTTTTTTGCCCCACATGGACCCGACTTTGTCCCTTGCAGTTTTAACGTCCGTGTCAGAACGAAAACGCTCGAAGGTTGCTTGTCGTTGGCGTATATCAGTTTCGCGTATTTCGAGTTCTGTGGTTGCAATCTCTCCCAAACGTGCGACAAGTCTCGAGTAGTTCCCATCACGAGCAAAAATCTTCTTTTTAAGTTCCAGCGCATCCGATGCTTTGGTAAGCCGAGAATATGGACCCGGCAAGGCGCTTCGTCGGTATCCATCTTCATAGTCCAGCTCTTCTTCGCATGCCATTGCAAGACTGTCTATTCTTTTTCTCGTCTCGCGTAGCTTTTCTGCTGACATTCCACTAATGTCCCCTACTTTAAGTTCAAGATCTGGAACTCTATCAATTCCTATTACAATTTCATCCATGTTCTCTTTTTGAGAATGGTCCTATTTAAACTTTTTTCTGTTAATCACTCTTGAGTTGTTAAAACTAAAACCTTTTTATAGAGATGTTTAAATTGTGTTTATCATGGCAGAAATAGTCTATGAAAAAGACGGGCAAGAAATTTCAAGAGTAGTTATTGACGGTCCAGTTATTGATGGGAAAGCTCTTGTTTGTGGCATGGTTCATTTAGTTTATACTGTTCGGTATGTTGGTATTGATTTGGAAGCAATGCTTCGCGATGGAAAAAGCAAAGGTGTCAATGCTGCGAGAATTCCTCAAGCTACTTCCCATTTCCACCTCTTTAAGCTTAGTTTTCAATGTTCGTAACCTTTATATATCGCTTCTTATTTGTATGAACTGAGAGAGAAGGGAAGAAAAGGCATTGCCTTCTATTGCAATGAAATCGTTGTTACCAAGCTTAAAAGAAAAAAAGCGTTATATCGTATTCGAAGTTCTAGCTGAGCATCCCGCAAAACAGCAGGATGTTTATGCTGCGATTACTGATGCAGTCTATCATATCTGTGGTATTCATGGTCTTGCGGAAGCAGGAATGCAATTCATCCCAGAACGATGGAATGGACAGCGAGGCGTGGTGCGCGTGAGCAATGTCGGCACTGACATGGTCAAAGCATCTTTTCCTTTTGTGCAAACTATCGGAAAGAAGAAAGCAATCGTTCGCTCACTTTCAACGAGCGGCATTTTAGGTAAAACGGAAAAACATATGGCACGGTGATTGAAACATGGACGAAATGAAAATGACTCAACGGATGGGGTATGATCGCAGCATTACAATGTTCTCCCCCGATGGACGATTATTGCAGGTCGAGTATGCAAAAAAGACCGTTCGTCAGGGAAGCACAGCAATCGGCGTTCAATGTAAAGATGGCGTTGTTCTGGTTGCAGACAAACGAATTGTCGGCAAGCTCGTTGTTCCTGATTCAGTGGACAAAGTTTTTCAGATTGATGACCACATCGCAGCAACTGCGGCAGGTATCATCTCTGATGCTCGTGTTCTTGTCGAGCGTGCGCAAATCAAAGCACAGCAACATCATGTTACTTATGACAGTGGTATTGACGTGCTGAGCGTTGTCAAAGATATGAGCGACTTATGTCAGTTCACGACACAAAGCGCAGGTTTGCGACCATTTGGCGTTTCTCTGTTGGTTGCGGGTGTCGATGAAGATGACGAGCCAAAATTGTTTGTTACTGACCCTACCGGAATTTTCTTTCGCTATCGAGCAGCGGTCATTGGCGAAGGCGAAGTTGACATCGAGAAAGTGTTACAAACCAAATATCGTCAAAGCATGAATGTTGAAGAAGGTGTACAGCTTGCAGTCAAAGTGCTTGCTGATTTTGTGGGCGCCGATTTAAACACGGACCGGCTTGAAGTTGTGACTATCTCTATTCATGAAAAAAAATATGCACGTCTCACGGGCGACAAGCTGCGTGACCTTTTGGCGAAAGTGAGAAAACTATGATGCAGGAAAAAAAACATGTCCATCTGAATCTTGCACGAATCAAGAAAGACGGTGAAATGTTCGAAGTTGATGTTGACCCCGATTTAGCAATAAAATACAAGAAAAATCCCGCAAGCATTGACATTAGAGAAGTGTTGCGTGTCGAGAATATCTTTAAGGACGCGCAAAAAGGACTTGTTGCAAGCGGCAAACGGATGGAAGAGTTCTTTGGAACTGACGAGACTCTTGAAGTCGCTGCTTACATCATCAAGAATGGAGAAATTCAGGTCAGTGCTGATTACAGAAACCAGTTGCGCGAAATGAAGAGAAAGCGTATCATTAGTATTATTCATCAAAATGGTATCGACCCTCGTACTAAAGCACCGCATCCGGCGCAACGTATTGAAGCAGCGTTTGAAGAAGCAAAAGTGCGCGTTGATGAAAACAGAAGTGCAGAGGATCAGGTGCAGCATATCGTTGACCAGTTACGCAAAGTATTGCCTATCTCCTTTTCAAAAAAGCAAATATGGATGCATATCCCCGCACAATTTGCGACAAAATCTCAAGGCATTGTGCGTAGCATGGGTAGCATTGTCAAAGAATCGCGGAATATTGACGGCAGTTGGGAAGTTACGGTGGAAATTCCCGGCGGATTGCAGGAAGAGTTTTTTGACAAACTTAATAATTTAACGAAAGGAATGATTGAAACAAGAATATTGAAGGAGTGATCATAATGGCTTTATTAGTTGAACCAAAACAGATTGTAGTGCCGGGTGAAGTACTGGCGGACGACGTGGATTACCTGCCGGGACAGTATACCTATCGGTCAGACAAGAAAATAATTGCAAAAAGAACCGGTGTCGTTGACATTCAGGGACGCGCTATCAAACTCATCCCCTTGTCTGGGCGCTATTTGCCGAGAATCGATGATAAGATTGTCGTGAAAATCGTTGACATCACGATGAACGGATGGTTGATGGACATCAATTCTGCGTATGGCGCGATGCTCAACAGCAAGGACATCCCGCGATTTGTTCGCAAAGGAGAAGACTTGACCCAATACTATGATGTCGGCGACTATCTGCGTGTCCGAATCTTTAATGTGACATCACAAAATGTGGTTGATGTGACGATGAAAGAACCGGGACTTCAGAAACTGGAAGGTGGTCGTGTCATCAAAATCAACCCTCACAAAGTGCCGCGTGTTATCGGCAAACAGGGAAGTATGGTCACATTGATAAAAGAAAAAACGCAGTGTAATATCACTGTCGGACAAAATGGTGTTGTATGGCTTAAAGGTCCAACGCTTGAATCAGAAGTGCAGGCAGTTTGTGCAATAAAGAAGATTGAGGCAGAAGCTCATCTTGAGGGGCTCACAGAACGCATGACTATATTTCTTGCGGAGGCACAATGACGTACAAAAAACGATTTGATGGTCGAGACTGGTTAGAGCTGCGACCTATTGAAGCTAAAGCAGGCGTCATCAAAAATGCGGATGGCAGCGCGTACTTTAAAATTGGGAAGACCGTTGCGTATGCAGCAGTGTATGGTCCGCGTGAATTGCATCCGAAATTCTTGCAAAATCCAAAGACGGGAATCTTGCGCTGTTATTATGACATGATGCCTTTTTCAGGTATTGGTGACAGAGTGCGACCGGGCGCAAGCCGACGAAGCAAAGAAATCAGTATGGTTATGGAAAAAGCACTTGCGCCGGTTGTTGACCTGCGCGAATATCCCAACACTACTGTTGATGTTTTTGTCGAACTGCCGCAGACTGATGCAGGAAGTCGTTGTGCTGCAATCTGTGCAGCTGCAATTGCACTCGCAGATGCGGGCATTACGATGAGTGATATTGTCAGTGCTATTGCAGTTGGTCGTGTTGATGACAAGATTGTAGCTGACCTCAACTATGATGAGGAAAGTTATGAAGATGGGCCTGTTGCGGACATTCCGATGGCAATTCTCTATAACAGCAAAGAAATTTCATTGCTTCAGATGGATGGAGAAATCTCAAAAGAAGAATTAGCACGGGCGTTGGAGATTGGAATTCAGGTCAGTGAGCAAATCGCCCAGATTCAAATCAAAGCGATTAAAGACAAATACATGGTGAATAACAATGGATAAAGAATTACGAAATTATACAGTGCAATTGTTGCAGAAAGGAAAGCGCATTGATGGTCGTGGATTGACAGATTATCGTGAACCGGTTACTGTGCGTTCTGGCATCTCTGAGACAGCTGAAGGCAGCGCAGAAGTACATATCGGCGATACTATTGTCATGGCAGGTGTAAAGATGAGTATCGAAACACCGTATCCTGATACGCCTGATCAGGGTGGCATCATGGTGAATGTTGAGCTCTATCCTATGTCGAGTCCGCAGTACGAGCCGGGTCCGCCGGGACAAGCAGCGGTTGAACTTGCGCGTGTTGTCGATCGTGGCATTCGTGAAAGTAAAGCAATCGATATGAAAAAATTATGCATCGAGAAAGGCGAGAAAGTCTGGACAGTGAATATTGATATCGTTACGATTAACGATGCGGGCAATCTGTTTGATGCTTGTGCGCTTGCAGCAGTTGCAGCATTGCGTGACGCGTACTTTCCAAAGTATGAAAACGGCGATCTGAATTACAAAGAAAAATCAAAGAAAAAGTTGCCGTTGCTCAAAGAGCCGGTATCTGTGACGGTGTATAAAATAGACAAGTCGTTTATTGTTGATCCAGATACTGATGAGTCAGAAGTATATGATGCGCGATTGACCGTGGCAAGCACGCCTGACGGACAGTTGAGCGCATTGCAGAAAGGTGGCGATATGCCTCTGACGGTGGAAGACATTACAACAATGGTTGATATTGCGTTGGAAAAGGCAAGCTTTTTAAGGAGTAAGCTTACTGGTGGCAAGTAATGAACATCTACTCAAAGTATGAAAAAGCTCGCATGATTGGCTCGCGTGCTTTGCAGCTTTCGATGGGCGCTCCGTTTTTGCTTGTTCTTGGACCGGAAGAGCTTCAGAAGCTTCGGTACGACCCTATTGAAATCGCAAAGCTTGAGTATGATGCAGGTGTTATTCCTATCACGGTTAAACGGCCACTTCCGCAACGACGGAAGAAGAAACCAGATGAAGCAAAGTAACGTTACTTCTGAACGGCTTGCCAAATATTTTGATTATACAAAAAGAGCGTTAGCTGAAGCTAAGAATGCTGTTCATTCTGCTCGTCGTAAAGAAGCCGATGAAATTCTGGACATGGCTTCACGATATTATTCTGATGCTGAACATTTTGCTTCGAAAGGCGATGTTGTTACTGCGTTTGCAGCGCTTAATTATGCGCATGGATGGTTGGATTGTGGCGCGCGCATTGGCATATTTCTGGTGAAGAATAACGAGTTGTTTGTGGTGGATTAGAGATATTTTGTACTATTTTTGTGTGTACTGTTTTTCGTCGTGGTCGTTGGAGCAGAAGGAAGGCGAAAATAAAAATTTTGACGTATTATTTTTTCTTCCTGAAGTAACGGCAAGACTGGGAGTCCAGCTGACCTTTCAGTTTGTCTTCTTCTGTGAATGGAGCAACACCTTTCAATGCACCGAAGAAATTTCGTTTTGTTTTTTTTACCTCTGCTTCAACACCAAGTTCTTCTTCCATTTTTCTCGCAACTTTTTCTCTCGTTCGATGTAAATCTTCATCGGTTACTTTATGTTTTCTTCTGCCAGTTCCGTATGACTTGAATGCTTGCATCATGTATTCCTGTTTCTCATTCATTGTAATTCTTTGTATTTTAAAATTTTCGATTAGATTTTCTGATAAAGTGCTATGCACGCAATTTGAATTGGAATTTGCGTGAATCCATTGATTTCTGCTCCACTGTAATCCGCTATGCTGTCGTCACCAAAGTAAAATCCACCTTGCTTTAGTACCCGATGCATTTCCTGTTGTATTTTTGTTCGATTGAATTTTTCTGCTCCAGATGTATTCAACACGGTATCCCATAGTGTTCCATTCATGTGTACCAAGTCAAATGTTTCGTTGCGGAAAGGAAGTTCGTGTGCATCTGCGCAAACTTTTAGGTCATCACTCCAGTAAACATCCCTTTCTTCTCTCTGCTGTTGGGATATATTTTCAGACTGTGTAAAAACTCGCGAATCGGCATCGAGATGGACAAATGCACGTGGTTTTCTCAACTGTTTCTTTAGCACATCTATAAACGACGAGCCATAGCCACAACCTACATCAAGAACCTGCCCATCTGCAACAGTCTTGATGAATTTTGGAGCTCTTCGTGTAACCATACTATAAACAAGTTCACTTAGGTCTTTGTAACCTCTAAAACGCAGGTTACACATCGGTTTATCGACTGGTGAGTTTCCGTATGTCATTTTATGGTTTTAGGCTCTCTAATATTTAACCTTTTCTCATGTTACCACCCATACGTAACTAAAGTACCAAAAGCTTTATATATCGGTTACTTTTCTGCTGCTTAAAGCGGTGAATTCTGAGGAGGAACATCATGATAAAGAACGAACTGATCGTCAAACTGAAAGAATTTGGCTTAAATAGTTACGAAGGGAAGCTGTGGCTTGCATTACTGAGCAGAGGAGTTTCTACCGCAGGCGAATTGAGCGATATTTCAAATGTTCCACGAAGCAGAGCGTATGATGTTCTTGAAAGTCTTGAAAAGAAAGGCTTTATCATTGTCAAATTGGGCAAGCCCATAAAATATCTTGCAGTGACGCCAACTGAAGTTGTTGAGCGTGTAAAAAAGCGTGTGCAGGAAGACGCACAGCGGCGTGCAAAACTACTCGAAGGATTAAATGGCTCGCCATTACTCGACGAATTAACATTATTACACAAGAACGGCGTGGAAAAAGTTGATCCGACGGAAAAGAGCGGTTCTTTTAGAGGACGGGACAAATTGTATGAACATCTTTCGACAATGTTGAAAAATTCTGAAAAACAGGTTATCATCATGTCAACGGGTAGTGGCCTGAAACGAAAATTGTCCCGCTTTAAATCTGACTTGGAAAAAGCAGTCAAGCGTGGTGTCAAAGTTCGTATTGCAGGTCCATTGGATAACGATGCACGAAAACTTGCAAAACAGCTGAACGATGTCGAATTCAGAGTTTCTGAATCTAAAGCGCGTTTCTGTAGTGTCGATGGCAATCAGTTGTTGCTGATGCTCATGGACGACAATGCTGTTCATGAAAACTTTGATTCAGGCGTTTGGGTTTCAACACCGTACTTCGTCCAGCATTTCGACAGTCTGTTTGAAAAAGACTGGAAAGAAATGAAGAAGATTTAGTTGTTTTTTTTATTTCCACTTTTTAAGTGCTTTTCCTATTCGTTCAAACCCTTCTCTAATCTCGTCAATTGGTCGTGTGTATGAAATCCTGATATTTTTCGGCGCTCCAAACGCATCGCCAGGAACGACCGCCACATTTGCTTCTTTCAACAAAAACATGGACAGTTCTTCTGTTGTTCTGTTTCCAAGTACTTTTGAAACGTCCGGAAATAAAAAGAATGCGCCCTGCGGCTTGATGCAATCAAATACTTTTGTTACTTCAGCGTATGCCGCATTTCTGTTTTTTTCAAGCTGTGCAATGCGTTTTTTAATATCACTTTGATTCATCTGATACGCTTCAATCGCGCCGTACTGTGCAAACGTGCAAGCATTCGATGATAAATGGTCCTGCAATCTGCTCATCGCTGCGATAATCTCTTTTTCTGCTGCACAATACCCTATGCGAAAGCCCATCATAGAATAGGGCTTGGAAAAACTTTGAACAGTAACCGTATGCTTTCTTATCTTGCTGCTCAAGGATGCTACGCTGACGTGTTTTAATCTGTCGTAGACTAACATTTCGTATGCTTCGTCGGAAACAATTGTTATTCCTCTGTCTGCTGCGAACTCAGCAATTTCTCTGACATCCTCAGTTTTATAGACCGCGCCGCTTGGGTTGTTTGGCGTGTTGATGACAATCGCTTTTGTTTTTTTCGTGAGCGCAGCTTTTATCTTTTTGACATCGAGTTGATGAGCTTTGGTCTCGACAAAAATTGGTGTTGCTTCCGCAAGCTTCACCTGTTCTGCAAAACTTACCCAGTATGGCACGGGAATAATAACTTCATCTCCTGGATTACAAAGAACCTGAAACAATTCGTACAGTATTTGTTTTGAGCCGTTCGATACGAGAATCTCATTTTCTGCATACTCGAGATTGTTTTGTTTCAGTTTTTTACAAATGGCTTTTTTTAAGTCAGCAATTCCAGCGGTTTGTGCATATCTGGTTTTGTTGTTGTCCAATGCTTTTTTTGTTGCGGATTTTATTTCTTCTGGCGTATTAAAATCTGGTTCGCCCATTGCAAAATCAATAACTCTTTTTCCTTCTGCACGCAACTGCTCAATCAACGGTCGAAAACGAAGTGTTTTTGATTCCTGAACTGACTGAATTCTTTCAGATAATTGCATGAAAGCTTGAAAATAAAAAGAGTATTTATGTATTCCTCTTTTGGGGTGGTTTGAACTCGCACCTGTTTAATCGTGTCGTTAGAGCAGAAGGAAGGCGAAAAACTTCTTTAACGTTTATTTTTTTTCTTCCTTGTGTAACGTCAGTGACTGGGAGTTCATAGACTATAGCTTGACGAAAACCTACCTCACGTTATTTTTACAATTACGTCTGCTTTTGACACTAATCCAAGTAATTTGCCCTTGTCCACAACAAGCACGATTGGAAAGTAGCGAAGCAAATTCGAAAACACGCTCAACTTTGTGTGTGGTGTGATAATCGGAGGGCAGTCTTCCATGATGTCCTTTGCTTTCATGCCCGCGAAGGACATATCCTCTACTTTTTCGAGAAGGGTGTGTTCTGTGATTAACCCGACTGGCTTTTCGTTGTCAAGCACGGGCATCTGAGAAATTGCGTATTTTCTCATTGTTTTGATAATTTCTGTTACACTGTCGTTTACTTTTGCGGTTATCATTTTTCGGTTCATGACGTCCTCAGCTGATAACTCTTCATTTTGGGTAAGCTGTTCGAGCGCGTTAAAAATCTGCGTTGTTTTACTGTAGCCCGGATCAAGCTTTTCTGCCTCAATTTTTGCGATGAGGCTTTGAGAAACTCCTGATTTATGAGCAAGCTGTGTTTGTGTTAATCCTAGCTTTTTCCTTATTTTTTTTATTTCGGATAAGTCGTGCGACATGAGTCATTGGAATAATTCTTTATATTTAAACTTTTCTTTTTTATTCTTATTGGACTATTTTTTGCAGGAATGTTTATTAATAAGCCACATCAAATTTTAATGATGGTACACCATCCTGAGCTTGTTTCGCATCCTGCAGAGGCGTGCAGACGAGGAAAACCCGATCAAATTGAAGGAGACCTTGTTGATATCATCGGTGCTCGTATTTTAGAAATCGATTCAACTGCGCGTTTTGATTTACGTGCGGTCGGATACTCATCTGAAAGCAGGCCACGTGTCGATTTTTCTGGTGAAGTCTCTCAATCTTTTCTTAGTAATGTCGACAGAGACTTTTATGCTGCAATCAATCGGCTTGCGAGAGAACACTATAATGAAGTTCATCGTCTCCATCCAGATACAGATGTTCTAATCTGTAATTTTCGTTTCAATCCTCAGTCTCACGACCTTAATTCAAACACTGAAGCGGGCGATGAGGGCAATCCACGTATGGTTGCGTATTTTGGCACACCAAATTACTTGCCTTGGGAGCGATTTCTTGCTGTTGGTATTCGTGATGTGATTGATGATATTTACCAAAATGATGGTTGTGTGCCTCGTCATTACGACTCAGCAATTTCTCATATAGATGGATTGTGTGCTGATGGCAAAGTAACTGTTCGTGCGTTGTACAAAGGTTCTAATCCTAAAATTGAGCATGTTACTGTTGCAGTTCAGCATGGAGCGGAAAAGCCTATTGAAGAGCTTCGTGAACAAGTAACTGAACTTGTTCGTGCGTATATCTCTTTCTGGGGTTCTGCATATGGTTTCGAACTTGGAATTCCCAGTGTTCGAGTAAATGGACGAGGTCCTTGGGTAAAAGGGGGATGGGAAGTTGATCAAGGTTCGAGAGAGGCGAAGCCACAGCTCGAAGGTGCTCAAAGTTATGGTTGTATCGAAGATAGTGGTCGAGGCGAAGATCCTACCAAGCCTTCAAGGACAGGCACTATTCTTGCTCGAGCTATCGCTGTCTCCGTTGTTAAAAGCAGACTTGCTGACTTTGCAAATGTCACGCTTGGCTATGACATCGGTTCTTCTGATGCAACCCTTAATATTGTAACGAATGGAACATTAAAATTACCACAGCGTGAACTCCATGATATCGTTCGTGCTCGTTTTCCTCTCAATATCCATTCTGTTATTGAGCGTTTTGATTTGCAAAATCCGAAGGTTTATCGTGGTCTTGTATCTGCTTCAGATACTTTTCAGGATCCCAATTTTTCTTGGAATCAACCTGTCGTGCTCCACTATCATTATAAACCAGAAGCTGTTTCCGCAGGGCAGAGGGGTGGAGACAATGGGAGATAATTTCTCCAGAGGTGTGAACATGAAAAACCACTATTTTTTTACAAGTGAGAGCGTGACGGAAGGGCATCCGGACAAAATTTGTGACCAGATTAGTGATGCGTTGCTTGATGCAATTATAAAAGATGATCCAACGGCACGTGTTGCCATCGAATGTTTGACAAAAACGGGCTTTGTTGTCGTCGCTGGAGAAGTTACAACACGAACTTATGTCGATGTTCAAAAAATTGTACGTGAAACAATTCTTGGCATTGGTTATGACAAGCCAGAGTATGGTTTTGAAGGCGCTACCTGTGGTGTGCTCGTTGCGTTGTCCGAACAATCGCCTGACATCGCTGTTGGTGTCAACGAAGGCGAGAAAAAAGAACAAGGCGCAGGCGATCAGGGTTTGATGTTTGGATTTGCAACGAACGAAACTCCTGAATTAATGCCGTTGCCGATTATGCTTGCACACAAACTCACCAAGCAACTTGCAACTGCGCGCAAGCGTGGCGAAATCTGGTATTTGAGGCCTGATGGAAAATCTCAGGTGACTGTCGAATATGTCGATGGAAAGCCAAAACGTGTCGATGTTGTTGTCATCTCTACACAGCATCATCCTGATGTAAGTCTTGAAACGATTCGCAAGGATGTTATTGATAAAATTATAAAATCGGTTTGTGGTAACTGGATTGATGAGAAAACAAAATTTTTTGTTAATCCTACCGGTGTGTTTATTCAGGGTGGACCTGTTGCTGATGCGGGAGTCACGGGACGCAAAATCATTGCTGATTCCTATGGTGGGATGGGACATCATGGGGGCGGCGCGTTCTGTCTTGCAGGGAACTCACTGGTTAATACAGAGAAAGGTTTATTGCGTATAGATAGATGTCAAGACGTTGGAGCACGGGGTTTGTTAGTAAAAACCGATATTCATCCTATGTCTGCTGGTGCTTGGTATGATAATGGTATGAAAGAAACTGAGTTGCTTACAACAGATGATGGGTATAATGTTGAGGCTACGCTTAATCATAACATACGAGTTTTAGATGGTGAAGGTAATTATATCTGGAAACCAATAGAGCATGTCAATGTTGGCGATTTTGTAGCCATCCAAACGAAAAATCGGCTCTTTGGTGATGATACCCTTTCTGATTTCACTTATAAATACAAAGAAGGAACAGCAGAAGGACGGAAGAAAAAATATGTTTTGCCTGAAAAACTCACTGAGGGTTATGCCTATCTTCTGGGTCTTCTGGTTGGTGATGGTGATTGCACTGATGAAGGTTGTGTAAAGCTATGTATTTGTGGAACAGAAATGAAGCACATCGTTCAGCATCTCTATGAAGAATTATTTTGCGATAAAGGACGTGTTTATGGTCACTGGGCTTACATAGGTGGTGTTGAGCTTCGTGCTTATTTGAAACATTTAGGGTTAACATATGCAAAATCTTTTGAGAAATGTGTACCTGAAACTATTTTTTCAGCGTCTAAGAAGAATGTTGCCGCATTTTTACGAGGTTTATTTGACACTGACGGTTGCATCCGTATTGATGGCAGAAACAAAACAACGAAGCGAATACATTTTGCTACAACGAGTAAAAAGTTGGCGGAAGGAGTTCAACTTCTTTTATTAAATTTTGGGATTATCTCCAAGCTACATGTTGTACTTATGTCAGAAAAGACTCCTGGACTTATAAAAAGAAGAAAAATAGTGTCACGACATACCAGGTATGACCTTACGCTCAAAGAAAGTGAGAGCGTTGCGTTGTTCAAAGAACACATTGGATTTGGGCTGCCACGAAAACAGCAAATCTTAGAAAAATCTTTCCCAGATAAGCGGAGTCGTGCTATTGTACCTTATCAGAGAGAACGAATTAAACGTCTTTTCAAAAAGTTGCCTCGTGACGTTCAGCAACAAGATGCTCGTCATATTGGACGTTTTACGCGAGCAAGTACAGGAAAAGCTACGAAGGATTTGACTTATGAAAAACTCAACGCGTTCATTACTGCTTATGAGCCTTTACTCAAGTCAGATTCTGATTTCATTCAACTTCAGGAATTGTTGTTTATGAAGCACCATTATTCAAAAGTGAAGAACAAGATTCCTTCATTTGCACATACGTACGATTTGAATGTACCGTTTTCTCATACATTTACGGCGAATGGAATTGTTTGTCATAACTCCGGCAAAGACCCGAGCAAAGTCGATCGTTCTGCCGCGTACTATGGTCGTTATGTTGCGAAGAATATTGTCGCAGCTGGATTGGCAGACAAATGCGAAATTCAGGTTGCGTATGCCATCGGTGTTGCTCAACCGGTCAGTATCCTTGTTGATACGTTTGGAACGGGCAAAATACCTGATGAAAAAATTGCTGAACTCATCAAGAAAATCTTTGATTTCAGACCAAAACAAATCATTGACCAGTTACAGCTTCGACGTCCTATCTACAAGAAAACTGCTGCCTACGGTCACTTTGGTCGTGACGACCCTGATTTCACGTGGGAGAAAACGGACAAGGTTGAGCTGCTGAAGAAAGCAGCAGAAGAACAGCATATACGTGTGACGACTTAATTTAATCATTTTCTTATTTTTAATTACTTTACAGTGACTAAAATAGAAAGATTTATAAAGAACTGACTAAGTTGAGCTTATTATGAATAAATACTCTGTTATTGATTATGCGGTCGAACCTCCTGTAACTGACGCTGATTTGCTTAAACGATTCACTCAAAAGATTGGCAGGTTTTATGTCCGTGAAGAAGGCGGTCTTGAAGTTGCCTTTCGTGAACCTGATGTTTTGAATTTTTTAGGTGAAAACCATAGTGCTGATGCTGACCCTGCTTATGCAGCTCATCCGTTGGGAAACTTCTATTCTTTCCTCCATGGCATGGTTGATGACCATAAGCGCCCGAGTTCACTGGTAAGACGTATTTTAGCTGTACGACAGAAACCCGATTCAAGATTACCTTCGTACACCCGAATGAATGTTTTAGGTGTCAGTGTGAAATCTGCTTTTGACACCTATCTTAAAAAACTTGGACTTGAAACTCAAGCAGTTGAACGTCAAGTTCTTCCCGAATCAGATACTACAGTTTGGGAACCTCCCCAGCAAATACTGCCGGTGAATCCCAATATTCGCGACGGTAAACCTAGCTCGATTAAGAAAGGTCTCTACAATTTAGGCTTCAGACCACGAAAAAAGAGGGAATAATGTCGTTGCGCAAGCTTGTTTATGGTGGCATCGCGACTCTGGCAGTTCTTGGCTCATTAGTCGGTTTAGCTCGCAAAACAACTTTATTTGATTCTTATACGACTGTTACCGTGCGCAACGGAAACGATACGAAACAATTGCGTGTTCCTTTGTATAATCCCGTTAAAGTACGTCCAGGACATTGTACGGAGTTTGGACGAAAAGTTGCGTATGATGTCTTTGGAAAAGAATTCCCTCCGGGCGACGCGTGGGACAGAAAGTACATCGATACTGTTGTTGCTCGGCTTGGTACGAATGACAGTCTAGAAGACCTTGCGGAAAAAGGAATTTTACGAGAAGGGATGCTTGTTGCTGTTTACAATCCTCATACTTCTCGTCCAGCACAGAAAGATAAGTTTGGATATCCTGCTGATATCACCCACATTGTTGAGTTTGTGGGGATAACGCCTGAAGGCAATGTTGTCGTTGCTGAACAATATGGTTCTCAATGTGGTGTGCGCACCGAGAAAGAATTGCGAAGTCACGGATTGATACCAAAATATGTTTTAAATCCTAAAAAAGAATAGAATCTCGTTCACTATTTTCCTCTACACCCCAATTTCTTATCGTATGTTTTCATAACTCGAGTCCTTCTGCAATCGCTTTTCGCAGGTTTGGATTGGTGTTGTGTATCCAGGTTATCCCTCTCATTGTTACTAAAATCTTGTTACTCATTTCAAGATATTCCAGAATCACTCGAAGCGTGTTATGATTTATTTGTCGCGGAAGCTTGCGTTTGAGTTCGGCAATAGTGATAACGCTCTCGTTCATATTCTTCAGTGTGTCTTCTACCATCAACACCGTATTTAACGTTGGGCTGTGTTCCAGTTTGTGTTCTTGTTGAAGTTCTCGCATTTTCGTATCAAATAATTACTAATTCATAACTATTAATTACTATTTAAATCTTTCGTCTCTCTCACTCTTTTGATTACATCTCTCCCTAACCTTGCTCCAATCTGTTCAACAACTCTTGCTGCAAGTATTGAAGCTAATGCTCCTGTCTTTTCCATCGGCATGTTGTTCACATATTCATACAAGAAACCAGCTGCATAAGCATCACCCGCTCCTGTCGTGTCAATCGCTTTTGCTCTCGCGCAGTCAATCATGGTGATAACGCCTTCGTGAGAGATTAATGAGCCTTTTTTTCCGCATTTCACGATAGCAGTATCGCACCATCGTCCAAGAACAGCAACTGCTTCTTCGGCCTTTTTGTTTGTCAATGCAAAAGCTTCTTCTTCGTTCGCGAATAAAATGGTTGCATTATTTTTTATAATATGTTCAAACTTGTCTTTGTTTCGTAGCACAACACCAGCATCGCTTGCATCGATTGATACTTTTACGTGATGCTTTTTTGCCAATTGAAGCGCGTGCATGGATACGTCGGTTACCTGTTCAATCTGGTACCCATCGAGATGTATTATTTTGCTGTTCTTTATGTCATCTTCTCTTACTTCCTGTGCTGTCAAATCAACTGATGCACCAAGATTCACGGCCATTGTTCGTTCTGCATCCGGCGTTATCAAAACAACAACATGCCCTGTTATCTTTTTTGATTTGTGCAATATGGTATAGACGCCTGCGCTTTTTGTTTCACTTTCGTATTGTGCTCCGTATTCGTCATCACCAATCTTTCCAAGAAAGGCTGTTTTTAGTCCGAGCAGAGCGCAGGTTGCAACCGTATTTGAAGCACTGCCGCCAGCAGCGATAGTAACATTTGCGAACTTTATTTTGTCCAGCAGTTTTTTTGATTGTGTTTCACTGATGACATGCTGTCTGCCTTTGATGAGGTTTAATTCGGTGATGAGATTGTCGGGGACTTCGACTAAAATATCGAGTAACGCATTTCCTATACCGTAGACGTCGAATCGCATTGTATGATGGGCGATGGGAAGATATATAAAAATGGTTGGTATTTCTCTTTGAGGGGGTGGTTGGAACGGTTATCTCTTTCATTGGTCCGAATGTAACGCCTCAGCAATTACGTAATGAAGTCCAATTTATCCGAGACAAGCCTGATATTGGTGATCTCGCTGTGCTTTGTTATGAAGTCACGTATTCACGAATGGGTACCAAAAAGAGACAACATCCTCATGCGGTTCGTCAGCTTCATGCTGTTCTTCCTGATTTGCCCATTGTGGGTGGTGTGGTTGCAATTAAAAAAGGAATGAGAGAACATCATCTAGTCGATTGTCTTGAATGGACTGATGTTGCTGTTGATGTGCCCTTCTATGATCCAGATGTCTATGCATCGGCACTTACATGGCTCAAACGTTACGAGGCAATATATGGTGACGATAATCATTTCTTATCTGAGAAACAAAGAAATTGCCTTGACGCAATTTGTCGTGCAAGCGAACGCCTTCATGTGCCTGTCGAGGATTATCTCGATGTTTCGCGGCCAAGAGACTGGAGCAAAGTCACGCGTGGCATACCTCGTGAACATGCGCCGAGTAAAAAGCAGTATCTCACATCCATCGGTGATATCAAAGCTCTGATGGCAGAACTCTTTGTAGCGCTGCACGTTTACAGTTTGATTAATGACGGGCTTGTTGTACGAGGCTATGTTTGCAACGAAGCTCAAGAATTCAATCGTCGTTATGAACCTGTTGAAATTGATGTTATTGTTGTTGCACCTAAATTTACAGTTCTTGATACCATTGAAAAACTCAAAGAAGATTATAGAGAACATGCACAGGTTTCTCCTCGTGTCTATGATTTATTGCTTAAATAATGCTATCCCTTCATTCCCGTCTTCACAGCTTTATCAGAAATGATTGCGGAATTACCCGAAAGATCTTCAATCGTTATCTTTATCGCTTCGTGGCAGGCAAGTACTTTATTTACCTTTTTAATCATGTTCTTCAGCTTGTTCTTGTTGTCGTCTTCTTCTTCAGCTTCATAACTACTTTCGAGAACTTTCTTGACTTTTGTTAGTAGACCTTCGACGTTTGTAATATACCCTTCGCTTTCAGGTCCAGATTCAATCGTCATGATGTGTGGTATCTTAACGGTACCCTCGCTGCTCTTGACGATGCGTGCGTTCAAGTCAGCTTCTTCAGACACTTCAATCGTATATTTGCAAGGTTCTTTTTGCTCGGCTGCTTCGACGTCTGCTTTTCTGTATCCGCAGCCTTCGCAGGTCATCGAGAAAATAAATGTCTTGCCGAAAAAAGGAATGTCTATTTCCTCTTCACGCAGTGTGCATTTTCTTTCCGAACAAATTGGGCATGGTTGATTTTTCAATTCATCTGTCATTTTAAAGTGCAAGATAAGATGATTTTAAAAACGTTTAGTTTTTCACAATGTTCGTTTGCTGTTTTTTGTTGCGGTTGTTGGAGCAGAAGGAAGGCGAAAATAAGTTATGTTTAAAAAATGTTTATTATTTTTTCTTCCTTTCGTAACGGCAAAAATTAGTTGAACGTGTTAAACCTATTTATAGAACTATTCTTGAGACTCTTCTGTCTTTGCTGCTTCTTCTTTTACTGCTGCTTCGCCTTCTTTTGTTGCTCTGTGTATTTTTGCAAAGCTCGGAACTGCAACAATGTAATCTTCACCAAAACCAGCAATGTCGCCATCAATCGCGTCACATGTCTTCTTTAGTTTGTTAATAGCGCGTTTGAGTTCAACAATGTCTTTTTCTTTTAATGGCTTGATATTGATTAACGCGACTGTAAAGCCTTCGCGTAAAGAATCAAGAATTTGACGGATGTCCTCAAAGTCGTCAAGCATGAATGGTCTAACAATAACCTTTGAACGTTCGCCAGCGCTTTCGTTGCCGAGTTCGACATACTCGTCGCTCTCCTGCATTTCGCTCTCTGCATTACGTTTGGTTAATCTTTCTTTGAGGCCGAGGAAGAAGTTTCTCATTATTATCCCCTTTGATGAATTTTTATAAAACCCACGTGATATATAAATGTTACTCTTTTACGGTTAAACATTGTCGTGTTGTCACGACGTGGTTATTCTGTATTTCTATCTGATTATATCGGAAGCTTTTTATAGCAGTAAACTTCAGGTTCTGTCATGGTACGAAGAATTGGCGGTTCACGACGAAAGTCACGGACAAGATTTACGAGACACTACCGTCAGAAAGGAAAGACGAGTATGACCTCTTTTTTTCAGACGCTTAATGTAGGTGATAAAGTTGTATTCATGGCAGACTCATCTCATCATGGTAGCTTGTATCATGCGCCATTTCATGGACGTGCAGGTGCGGTCGATGGAATGCAGGGACAATGCTATAAAGTCAAATTCAAAGACGGTAACAAAGAGAAAATGCTTCTCGTTCATCCCGTTCACCTGAGGAAAATGTAATGGTCAAACCCGAATTGGTTCAGGAACAGCCGGTTCCGCTGGCTGAAGTGAAAGAAGAGCTGGAACGAATAAAAGCGCGAGACGGTCAGCTTGGATTTCGCGCAACGAAGTGTGAAGAATACCTGCAAGAATTTTCTCTGCTCGGAAGTACGAAGACGCGAGCATTACAAAAAAAAATTGCGGAACTTGAAATCAGCCGCATAAAGTTCGAACATGTGACGATGATTGTCGATTTGATGCCAAAGACGGCTGATGACGTCAAACTTCTTTTTCAGGGCGCAACTGTCAGCTTAACCCGCAAAGATTACGAGCGAATTGCTGAAGCAGTTCAGCAGGTGGAGTGACTTTTTTTATGGTTGAGCAAGTACCTTCTGCAGAGGAACGGATGCCTGATGAGCGCAAAGAAGAATACGCTATCGTCCTTGACTTTTTGCAGTACGGTTACGCATTCGATGATCGTCCAAGCCATCAGAAAACTGCGATTGTTCAGGCGTTGGGCATATCACATTACGCTTTGCTGGAACTTGTGCCAAAGAGAGATGTCATTCTTCAACCTAATGAGAAAGTCTATATCGGCGATGGCAAGCGCGACAAAATCCATCATATCAAAGGACGATTGCCTTTTGAACGATTGACCGCAACTGCACGTGCTGAAATCGAGACTGTTATTTTAGGTCTCGTGACACAGGAAGAAGCACGCTTTGTATCATTCTTCAATAAAGCCCAACCGATGACGACGCGTATGCATCAGCTTGAGCTTCTCCCAGGACTAGGAAAAAAGCATATGTGGGAAATTATCGAAGCAAGAAAAGAAAAGCCTTTTTCGGATTTTTTAGACATCAGAAAACGTGTTCGTTTGATGCCTGATCCAAAATCAATTGTTGTAAAAAGAATCATTTCTGAACTTGAAGGAAACGAAAAACATCGCATTTTTACGCGATAGTAAACTGTTTGAACTCTTTTGTTGCCTCTTTCCATTCTAAATCAAGCTTGTCAACGCGCGCATTTCTTGGGCCGCGTTGGCACCAGCGATAGAATTCTTTTAACGCGTCTTCGACACCTTCAGCGGTGATTTCGACTGTCCCGTTAGGATTGTTGCGTGCCCATCCTTTGAGATGCAGGTTTTTTGCTACAAAACGTGCTTCTGCCCGAAATCCTACTTTTTGGACGTTTCCGTGAATGAAGATGTGGATGCGTTTCAACGATGTCATAACTCTATTTTATGTCGCTTCTGTATTTATTATTTTCCTCTTTTCCATGATAATTTTACTGTGTTGCAAACGTATTGTTCTTGATGGTCGTTGAAGCAGGAAGGAAGGCGAAAAAGAATTTTTTAAACGTTTATTTTTTTTCTTCCTTTCGTAACGTCTTGGCTGGGAATCCATTGGTTGTATTTTGCGTGAAAATTATCTGGTATTTACGTTTCGCATCCTGAAAGATTTAAATATTCTTAAACGATAGTATTCCTTATGAAAAATCAGGAGATTGCGAAACTTCTTTTTGATATTGCAGAAATGCTCGAACTTCAAAACATTCCCTTCAAACCACGAGCATACCAGCGCGCTGCGCGAACGATTGAAAGCTTATCCGAAAATATTGAAGATATATGGAAACGCGGCGCAATTCTCGAACTGCCGGGCATCGGCGAAAGCATTGCGGAAAAAATTGTGGAATACATCACGACAGGTAAAATAAAGTACTATTTTGATTTAAAGAAGAAGATGCCGATGGATGTGGAACAATTGGGGAAAGTGCCCGGTCTTGGTCCGAAACGTATCAAACTTTTGTATGACAAACTGAATGTAAAAACGCTTGCTGACCTGAAAAAAGCAGCTCAAGACCATAAGATACAGCGCGTCGCGAGCCTTGGACATAAAGTTGAGGAATCCATCCTGAACGGAATTTCTTTTGCACAACAGCAGAAAGGCAGAGCGCTTTTAGGCTATGTTATTCCGCAGGTCGAAGAACTTCGACAGAAATTGCAGGCACATCCTTCTGTGAAAAAAATTGAAATCGCCGGCTCATACCGACGAAAAAAAGAAACCATCGGTGACATTGACGTGCTGATTGTTTCTTCTCAACCACAAAAAGTCATGGACTTTTTTGTGCAGATGAATGATGTTGCGCGTGTTCTTGCACACGGAACTTCAAAATCATCGGTGTTGCTCAACAATGGTATGCAGGTTGATGTACGTGTTGTCAAAGAAAACGAATTCGGCAGCGCGTTACAATACTTTACCGGCAACAAAGAACACAATGTTGAGCTGCGAAAACTTGCGCTGAAAAAAGGTTTGACGCTCAGTGAGTACGGGCTTTTTACGCTGAAAGATAAAAAGTGGGTTGCGGGCAAAACAGAAGAAGACATCTACAAAAAACTTGGTGTGGATATCATGCCGCCCGAAATGCGCGAAAACATGGGAGAGATTGACGCGGGCAAGCGGCACACATTGCCTAATCTCCTCGATTACGGTTCTTGTCTTGGTGATTTTCAGGTGCACACTGAATGGAGCGATGGACAGGATACTATTGAAGCAATGGCACGTGCTGCTGAGAAATTGGGACGAAAATTCCTTGTCATTACTGACCATGTCGGGCAGGTTGGCATCACTAATCCCTTGAATGAAAAAAAACTAGAACAACAGTCAAAAGAAATCTCGCGCGTGCAGAAAAAAGTGGACATTCGCATCTTTCATGGCGCTGAAGTTGATATTTTAAAAGATGGAAGGCTCGCTTTAGGAAAACTGTGGCAGAAAAAACTCGATGTTGTGCTTGCATCTGTTCATCTCGCAACAAAAATGGACAGCGTTGCAATGACAAAACGTATCTGCGTAGCGCTTGAAAACAATCGCGTTCATATTCTTGGTCATCCGACTGGAAGATTGTTGAATCGACGCGATAGCTATGCACTTGATTTTGGAACTTTATTTGATAAAGTGAAAAAGACTGAAACACGACTGGACATCGATTGTCATCCTGAACGGATGGACTTGTCATCAGTGCACATCAAAGCAGCGAAAGAATTTGGTTGTAGGTTTGCAATCAGCACGGATTCTCATTCTGCTTCTGAATTGCGCAATCTTCATTTAGGTGAAGCGCTCGCACGACGGGGCTGGCTCGAGAAAAAAGACGTGTTGAATATGTATTCAGTGAAAGAGGTTGAGACGATTTTAGGGAAGAAATGATTATGCTGGCATGTTAACGTATTCTTTTATTCTCTCTTCGAATTTATCTTTTCCAATCTCCATCCCTAAAAGTTGTGCATGACTTACTGCAGTGTGAATATTATAATACTCTCTTCGTGGCACGCTGCCCATGGCACATAAAAAAAGGAGAGCCCTATCATCTCTCAATGGTTTGTGTTTAGCATCATCGCTTTTTGCGTGGACATATACAAGCCACGTTGCAACTGTATGAAAGACGAGGCCAGCGTCCGTAAGCGATTGACCATTGAGTGTCCATCGTCGTGTGTACTTATATGCAAAATTGTTATCTTCAAAGAGTTTGCATACCATCTCATCGACGGCTTCAATAATGCTGCACACCTGCACAACAGGTACATTGCCTGCTTTATGCATCATGACCTGATTTCGTATTCCAGTGACATACTCTCCCTCTAAAAGAGAGGAGCCTCTTGCTTCATCGACGGAACTACCTGTCCCATCTCCACAAGCGTTGATTCGGCTGTGCCCCAGCCTATTTCTTTGAGCGTCAGACGCTTTATTTCAAGTGCCGAATTATAGTCTCTCGATGCTGTAAAACCACAGCTTCTGCATTCATGTGTTCTCTGCCATAACTCTTTCGGCACGATTGTTTGGCACTGACTGCATCGTTGTGTCGTTCCTTTCGTCGCAACAGGTATCAACAGCTTACCAGCACTTGCAGCCTTGTACGCTATGAACTGTCGCAGTCGTCCCCACGATGCGTCCTGCCTTGATTTTGAAAACTTATCTTTCTTCAACGTCATCGGCATGTCTTCCATGCCAATAGCATCATATTGTGTTGTGTAATAATAAGAAATTTTGTGCAGAAAATCTGTGCGGATGTTTTTTATTTTTTCATGTCTGCAAGCTACTCGTATTCTCAACTTGTTACGATTTTTACTGCCTTTCTTTTTTGTTGAAAGTTTGCGCTGCAACTTTGTCAATGTGACTTCATTCTTTTTCAGGTGTCGTGGATTTTTGACAGCGTGACCATCACTGTCATACACAAAATTATCCAGTCCAACATCAATCCCAACAACTTTCTTGATGGGCTGCTGAACAATGGATTTCTTTTCATCGCTTACAACAAACGCAAACCACTTGCCTGATTGCTCGTGTTTTATCGTTACTTGTTTAATGTCACCCTTGATAGCGCGATGGCAGCGAATTGGAATATCGCCAATCTTTGACAGGCGAAGCGTGTTGTAGCGTTTGGTTGTTCCTATGAGCTTGAAACCAGACTGGTTATATGTGAAAGTCTTGAACCAGCCTTTGCCTTTGAAGCGCAATGAGCCAACGTTTCTACCTCGCTTCTTCGTCTGCGACAAAGCGCGCAGGTTTGAGAACAAACGATAGCATTCATACTGCATCGTCTTTGAGTAAAGCTTCTTGAATCTGCTGTCGCAGATTTTGATGTCAGGGATGATGCCCTGAATCTGTGCTCGGTCTATAACTTTTTGTTCCTGAAGCTCGCCTAAAAGAATGTTGTACGTCTGTCTGCACAATTCAATAGTGTCAAACATCTTCTGCTCGACATGCTTGTTTGGATACAAGCGGAATTGGTAGGTTTTCATCACAACTTTCTTGATTTATCCATTTATATACTTCACGCGCACGGTTGTCCAGTGGAGCTTATGTTTTGTCCAGTGGCTCTGAAAAAAGTAAAAATGAGCTTATTTCTCAGTATTTAGTGAAGCATATCATGTGTCCAGTGGCTTTTTATCGCTCAACTATCTCGCAAAGCAATGGAAAGAGTTCGGCGACCCACGATATGAGCTGACGATGGCAGCATTACACAAAAATCAGAAAGTACTCACTGGGTTTCTGTAAACCCCTCAAAATTAGAGGGGACTTCGATTCTTATTAATTCGTCGGGCAAGCGGCTTATAGATAATCGCTGCGTTTTCTGTGATTCCACTATCATCGAGTGCGTTGGTCAATACTCCGTTTGTCGATGCAATATCGCAAGCAGCTTTGTCTGCGGTTTCTGCAATCTGTTTAATCTTATCCCCTCTATTGTATGTATATATACCTGATCGTTCGACCAATTCTACCAAATTCTCTGTCATGTAAAAAATCTCCTGAAAATAGACTGCGGCTTTTCGTTCTCCAATCCCTGCAGCTGTTCAATCAGCTCTTTTTCTTTCTTGCTGATGCGTTCCGGTACTTTCACATGAACACGTACCAGCTGGTCACCTGTGCCATGAGAACTATTTAACCCTTTGTCGCGCATGCGAAATAACGTATTGTTTTGTGTGTGTGGAGGTATTTTCAACAATGCCTTGCCTTTGATTGTTGGAACCTCTATCTCATCTCCAAGCACTGCCTGCGTGAACGATATGGGCGCATCAAGAATGATGTTCTGCCCGTCGCGCTCAAAAATGGGATGTTTTTTGACGTGAATAACAATGAATAAATCCCCTGGTGAACTGCCCTGCTCGCCTGCAACACCTTCTCCTCGAACGCGAAGCTGTGTGCCCTCTTCTACACCTGCTGGAATTTTAATGCTGAGCTCTTTTTTTATCCGTACCCGACCTTCACCCTCACACGTAGGGCATGCTTTCTTGAGAGAACTTGCGGTGCCATTACAGGTTCGACAGGCTGTTGTTGTCTGGAACACTCCAAACGGCGTTCGTTGTGTTCGAACCTGTGCTCCTGTCCCGTTACACGCGCTGCATCGTGTACGTTCTCCCCCTTGTCCATTACATTCTTTGCAGCGGTCCAACTTGTTGAGCTGGAGCGTTTGTTCTGTGCTCTCTGCGATGTCTTCCAGTGATACTTCTATTTCATGAACTAAGTCAGCACCTCTGCTTGCATGTCTCCGACCACCAAAAATCTGGTCGAAAATGCTGTCAAAGCCCGAAAAGAAGTCACCGCCTCGCATGTGTTCCGAGAAGTCAAACCCGCTAAACTGCTGTTCGTCTGCCGTACCATATTGGTCGTAGCGTTCACGTTTTTGGTCGTCGGCAAGAATGGACACTGCTTCGTTAATTTCTTTGAACTTGTGTTCTGCTTCTTTATTGTTTGGGTTTAAATCAGGATGATATTTTTTTGCGAGCGTCTTGTATGCTTTTTTTATCTCCTCTTTGTTTGCACCTTTGCTTACACCCAAAATCTTGTAGTAATCTTTACTCATGGCAACTCCTGAAGTATATCCTGCGGCTTTTCGAGCAGCACATCCGGTTTGAATTGTTTTAAATCTTCAATCGTGTTCCAGCTGAATGATGAGATAATTGCAGTCTTAACACCTGAAGAACGTCCCATCTCGATGTCCATCGTCATGTCCCCCACAAAGAGCGCTTCATCTTTTCTTATGTCTAATCTTTTAAGACAGAGATGCATTCCTTCGGGGTCGGGTTTTGAACGTTCGACATCATCCTTTGTTATAATTGTAGAAAAGTAGTTCAGCATGTCATGTCTCTTAAGTGTTGGCTCAATCAGCTCACGATAAGTCCCGGAAACAATAGCGAGCGTGTATTTCTTTGATAGCTGTTCAAGAAAAGTTTTGATTCCGGGGATGAGATTTATCTGCTTCTTTGATGTGACTGAACGATATATCTTTTGAGTGTGTTCTCTTTTTTCTCCGGAAGCACCCCACTGCTCAAAAAAGTCCTCGTATCTTACCTGTGAGCGTTGGAATTCTCGTAGAGATGCGAATCCAGGTGCTCCTAAATACTGTGCGATTGCTTCAAATGCTTCTTTTCCTGTATCGCGTGAATCGACAAGTACCCCGTCGTAGTCGAATATGATTGCTTTTATCATAGTTTTTCTGGTTGAACATGCAAAGCATCTGCTATTTCTTTTTCAGCTTTTCGTTCTGCCTCTCTTATTGAACGCCATTTTCTGTCATCTGAACCGATGGTTTGTGCATAACGAATCCTGAAGTCAGCAAACCGCTCTTCCAGCGGAACAACTTTTGTGCCAAGGACGCGCCAGTCTGCATAATGGATGACCTTTTCTTCCCAATCTCTCTCTGTTATGACGTCAGATGATAATATGCCCTCGTGCAGAATGAACTGTGCAAGCTCTGGATACTCATCCTTGATAAGCTCTGCATTCATCTCTGATTCGTGTTTCTTATCTGCGAAACGTGTTCGTAATGTTCTCCACGTTTCAATCTCTTTTCTTGTTGGCGTGTACCCAAACTTGTTTGTTTCCGTCAGATCTTTTATCGTGACTGCTTTCATCAAGTCGTGGAGCAGTGCGCCTATCTGTACGAGCTTGACATCAATAGCTATGCCTTTGGCGTGCAGCTTCTCTGCAACACCTATGGCAACTTCGCTCACCTTCTTGCAGTGCTCAACGATGTTTTTTGGGACGTCGTACTGCTGAAAAAGTGCGAAGCAGTATTCGACCGACGGAAGCTTCATCTCACTTTCTCTTCTTTGAGTCTTTTGTTTCTTTGTATTCCGCGTCGACGACTTTTTCGCCTTTTTCGTTTGAGTCTGCAGCATTCTCTGTTGCGCTGCTTTGTTTGTACAGCTCTGCGCCGATGTTCATAACTTCCTTGTTCAGCTCGTCCATCGCTTTCTTGATTGCGTCGATGTCTTCACCTTTCTTTGCTTCTTCCAGCACTTTCAGCTTTTCTTCAATGCGTTCGCGCACGTCACTTTTCATCTTATCCTTGAACTCTTCCAGCGTCTTATGCGTCTGGTGTATTGTTGCATCTGCAAGATTCAAAGTTTCGACTTTGTCTTTCCGTTTTGCATCTTCGTCAGCGTGCGTTTCTGCTTCTTTTCGCATGCGCTCGACTTCAGCTTCATCAAGCTTGTTTGGCGCTGATATACGGATGCTCTGCTCTTTGCCTGTGCCATTGTCTTTTGCAGTGACATGAAGAATGCCATTTGCGTCGATGTCAAACGTGACTTCAATCTGTGGCATGCCTCGCGGAGCAGGTGCTATTCCAACCAAATCAAACTGTCCCAGCACTTTGTTGTCCGGGAACATCGGGCGTTCACCCTGTCCAACACGAATGGTCACTGCAGGCTGATTGTCTGCTGCAGTTGAGAACACCTGCGACTTTTTCGTTGGGATTGTCGTGTTGCGTTCAATCAGTTTGGTAAATACTCCACCGAGCGTTTCGATACCAAGACTTAATGGAGTGACGTCCAACAGAAGAATATCTTTAACTTCTCCTGCCAATACACCACCCTGAATTGCAGCTCCTTGTGCGACACATTCCATCGGGTCGACGCCTCTCTCGGCTTTCTTTCCGACGATGTCTTCGACAAATTTTCGCACAATGGGCATGCGTGTCGGACCGCCTACGAGGATTATTCTGTCAATCTCGCTTGCCTTGAGTTTTGAATCTTTCATTGCGTTTTCAAGCGGAGCGCGGCATCGTCTGATGAGCGGGTCAAGAATCTCTTCAAGCTTGGCTCGGGTCAACTTCATCTGAAGATGTTTTGGACCTGCGTTTGTTGCGGTGATGAACGGCAAATTGATGTCGGTTTCGACTACTGTGCTTAATTCTATCTTTGCTTTTTCTACTGCTTCGCGCAGTCGTTGTGCAGCCACTGCATCTTTCAAAAGGTCAATACCTTCATTTCTCTTGAAGTCTTTTGCAACAAAATCAACAAGCGCATTGTCCATATCTGTTCCGCCGAGCTGCGTGTCGCCGCTTGTGGATTTGACTTCAAAAATGCCATCGCCAAAGTCCATGACGGTGACATCTAACGTACCACCACCAAGATCAAAGACGAGAATCTTTGCCTGTTTGTCCTGCTTGTCTAAACCATACGCAAGGCATGCCGCCGTCGGTTCATTGACGATGCGCACAACATCCAAGCCTGCGATAGTGCCTGCGTCTTTTGTTGCCTGTCGCTGGTTATCGTCAAAATATGCAGGTACAGTGATAACTGCTTTTGTTACTGGTTCTCCGAGGAATTCTTCTGCGTCTTTCTTGATTTTCTGCAGAATGAATGCGGAAATCTGTTGTGGTGTGTACTCTTTTCCGTTGAGCTTGTACTTGAACGATGTTCCCATCTTTCTTTTTGCTGCGGTGATTGTACGCTCTGGATTGCTTACGGCCTGTCTTTTTGCAGGTTCGCCTACTAACAGCTGTCCGTCTTTTGTAAACGCAACAACACTGGGAAATGCTTTTCCGTACTGTGATGCGCCTTCAGCGCTTGGGATGATTGCAGCTTTTCCTGCCTGCATCGCTGACGCTGCTGAATTTGATGTCCCTAAATCGATTCCTATAATTTTTTCTTTTGCCATTTTTCTAATCCTCCAATTTTGATTTTTTGTTTGATTGTTTGTCTAACGCGATTTTGCGCAACTGCTCAACCCGCTCTTCTTTTAATATTGGTTTTTCGCTTCCTGTCTGCTGCTTGTGCGAGAAGATATGCACGCTTTCGAGCAATTTCGTCAACTTGTTGAGCTGTACATTGTCGTATGGCTTGATGCTCCCCATCGCTTCGTACAGCGCCAAATCTGTAGTGACAAGTTCTGTCTTCTCTGGCTTGCACAATATCGTTGTTTCTATTTTTTCATCTGTGCCCAACAGATACTTCAAAATCATATCTGGCGTTAGTGTTATTGTATTTGATGGTTGTTCTACTGGGTTTACTCTGATGTCAATTCGTACCATATTATTTGAGCACCTCGTATTGCATAATCTTTTCTCTCATTATCTCGTCGGGGACAATGTCCTCTATTTCTGCGCCTTCAATGTGCGTTCCACCTGTTTCGAGATAGGTCTTGTATTGTCTTAATGATTCAGGATCGTGGGGATTGAGCAGATGGTTTGCAACGAACCACGCATGCAAGTCTTTGCTATATGGCTTGCAGCCCATACTTATTTTGCATTGCAATGGTTTTACGGGATGTATTGTACATCCTTTCTCTGCATCGTAAAAAATACATTTTCCGTATGGCTTGTTTTTTCTCAAGAGCTTTGGACGGAGATGTGTTTTGTTAAACATCTCAACCTCTTCGAGCCACTTTTCTTTTAATTCTTGTTCGCTGATGTTCATGAACTTTGAAATGTTTTTACTGTCGCCTTCGACGAGGAATCCACTGCCCATCGTACAACCATGTGAGCATCCGCTACATCGGCATGCAGGCGCGAGTTCCATTATCTTATTGAGCGGTGTGTTCTTTTGTATCATGTTTATTCTCTTGTGTTTTGTTTAATTTTTTGGCAACCTTTACTTTGCTTGTGCGTACAATTAAATCTCCTATTGTATAGCCTCTTTGCAATTCTTCTGTAATCATATCATCTTCGCAGTCTTCCCGCGCTTCCTGCATGAGAACTTCATGTTTGTGTGGGTCACATCTCTTTCCAATAGCTGTAATTGGCTTCACGTCGAGTGCGTGCATGACTTTTGCCAGTTCGGTTTGGATAAGTGTCATCCCTTTCCTGAGCTGTTCGCCTTCGTTGCTCTTTGCTGCTATTTCAAATGCGTCGATGATTGGAAGAAGCTTCTGTAGGACAACCACTTTTGTTGTTGCTGCGACTTGTGCTTTTTCTTTATCAACACGCTTCTTGTAATTTTCAAAGTCTGCCTGAAGACGTTGCAATGTGTCGGTGAGTTCTTTTACTGTTTGTTTTAATTTTTCTTCCTCACTGACCTGTTTGATTTGTTCGGTTTTATCGTTATTTTTCTTGTTCATTCAATCTCCACCATCGTTGACTTAAAGTCAACCATTTTTGTGTAGAACCTAACTTATATATAAATATTTCTTTTTGCTCGTTCGTGTATGCGAAAGCTTTAAATATAGCTTTTGCTTATTGAGATTATGCGCCGGCATGTAACTTTTGTTGAACTTCCGTTGCCCAAAGGGCGTGATATTAATTATGAGCTTCAATGGCTTGGGACTTCTCTTGGCTTATTTGGTGACAGGGATAGAGATCGAAGCTGTTTTCGTGTTTTCATTACGCTTGTGAAAGATGGACGGCGGCGTCCTTTGAGTTCTGATAAGATTGCTGAACAGCTCGAACTGAGTCGAGGAACGGTTATCCATCATATCAACAATCTCATGGAAGCGGGCATTGTGACGCATGAACGGGGCGGATATGCGTTGCGGGTTGAGCGGTTGCAGACATTGGTTGATGAGCTGCAACGTGATGTTGACAAAGTTTTTGACAATCTGAAGAAGATAAGTAAAGATATAGATGAGTGTATGGGGTTGTGAAATCGTTGGGATTGTCGCATCACGCTTCTACCTTGCTATTACTTAAGGATTAGGCTGAAACCTCTCGACGGCAAGCGAAATCTTTAAATATTCTTAAATATCTTTAACTATTCATGGAGTACGCAGAAAGCTCAACAGTTGAATTGAAAGAGATAGTAACCAACTTTCATGATGTCGGAAAGACAGTATGTGGCTTTGCCAATGCAGATGGTGGCAAGTTGGTTATTGGTATTACCAGCACAGGTATTGTTGTTGGAGTGCCCTCTAAGGAAATCGAGCTTTTGCAGCAGAGAATTGAGGGAGCCGTTCAAATAGTAAATCCAGTACCCTTTCATAAAATTGAAGTAGTGGACGAGGAAAAAAAGAAGTTATTGGTTCTTGAGATTTACAAGATAGGTGAAGGATCATTTTGCACGTATGGAGGAATCGTTTACTATCGCTTTGGAAATACTCTCAAAAAACTCGATGGAAAGCTACTCCAGGATTTTCTCATTCATCGTAAAATTCTCTCTTTTGATGAAAGTTCAAGCGAAGCAACTCTTGCCGATCTTGATGATATCAAAATTGAAACTTACCTTAAACGACGTACTCCTGATTTTGAGTATATACCAAAAGAAAAAGAGAATGTGCTGGCAAGCCTTGGTGTTGTCAAAAAGAATGGTACATTGATTGTCAAAAACACAGCGGTTTTACTTTTTGCAAAATCTCCTAATCTTTTTCTTCCGCAGAGCGAGTGCAAGCTTGTGCGTTTCAAGGGAATAGAACCCATAGACGTCATTGATTCAAGATATGTACAAGGAATTATTCTCGAACTGTTGAAGAATGCAGAGGATTTTGTGATTAAGAATACAAGACTGAGCTATGAAATTAAAGAGTTGGAACGAAAAGAAATCTCTGAGTACCCCTCAGAAGTTGTACGTGAGGCACTTGTGAATTCTCTCGTTCATCGCGATTATTTCAGTAAAGATTCGACACAAATTAATATTTTTGATGATAGGTTAGAAATTATTAGTCCTGGTGGTCTCCCGCAAGGACTTTCAATGAAACTGCTTGGAACGTTGAGTATCCAGCGCAATCCTTTAGTTTATCGTTTGTTGCGTGATATACGTCTCATGGAAGGCTTAGCAACAGGTATTCCTCGTATGCGCCGTTCGATGCGCGATCGTGGTCTTCCTGATCCAGTATTCGAAGATCTTGGAAGTTTTTTTAAAGTAACTCTGTACAATAGCAGGAAGGTCGGAAGCATATTGCTCCACTCGCGACATCAAAAGATACTTACATATCTTCTCAAAAATAACACCATCACCACTGTCGTTGTTGCAAAAATTACAGGAGTTTCTCAAGTGACTGCGGCAGCCGATATGAACACATTGGTAAGGAAAGGCTATGCTCAAAAAATAGGCAAGACGCGTGGTGCTTACTACATTCTTAAGAATCCCTAAAGAGTAAACTTAAAAAATACTTAAAGATATAGATGAGTGTATGGGGTTGTGAATCAACTCGGCTGATGTTGGACGGAAAGTCGTTGACGTTACAACAGGAAGAAAAAAAACTTAAACGTACGTAATATTTTTTTGCCTTCCTTCTGCTTCAACGACTGAAACGCTAATCTCTCTTCAAAACGTATTTGTCTCCTCTTTTGTATGCAATATCTCCACTTAAAATCTCTGACTGTTTGTATAATTCGTAGTACAATCCTATCATTAAATCACCGAGAACTTTCGCTGTTCCTCTGTTTCCTATGCCCGGCAACGTTGCTTCAAGAACATGACTCATCTCTGCCTGTTTTGCTCGCTGAACAATCTTCTCTAAAGCTGGATCATCTCTGGTGTTTACATTGTCTATTGAATTCACTCTTACTGTTAGATCGGGTGGCATGCTTGTGCCTTTTCTGATATCTGGCAAAACTATCTCAATCTGTTCTGTTTGGCCTGCATAGTGAAAAAAACTATATGCTTCGCCGACTGGATTCTCTTTTTCATGCGCCATTGACTCGTTTTTGATTTGTTTCTTTATAAATGTTTTGTTTATTAATCATTGTTTAGTAGTAAAAATAACTCACCAAACCTATTTAAAATATCATTCTTTCCTTTTTTTTATGTCGGAAAAGCGTGATTGTGAAGACTGCATCATACACCTTTATGAAGCACCTTAAAAGAGGAAGAAAGCGGCCGTTTATGGGTAGGAAACTGAACCTAAAATATCCCCGATTGCTGTTGCTGACCTTTACTTTTATTGCTGCATATTTTATCTTTGCAGGACGTGAATTCCCGCAGTTTTATGCTTTTTTGATTGGTTTGGGATATTTTGGCACGTTTTTGGCCGGCCTTCTTTATACATACAGTTTTACAGCAGGGCCTTCAACCGCGATTCTTCTCATTCTGTCAATGGAACAAAACATCTTTTTAGCAACATTTGTCGCCGGCTTCGGCGCATTGATAAGCGATTTGTTCATATTCAAATTTGTAAGATCTTCCTTGACCGATGAAATTGAGCAACTGTCTCAAGCAAAGATTCTGCGTCACTTCAGTAAATCTCCTGTCTCACTCAAAACATATTTTTTTCCTATTTTGGCGGGATTCATCATTGCATCTCCGCTTCCTGATGAAATTGGTGTTTCTCTGCTTGGCGCTTGCACCCGAATGTCTACAAAAATTTTCTCGCTGCTTTCTTACAGTTTGAATGCTATGGGAATTTTTGTCATTTTTCTTATTGGAAAGGTGATTTAAGTTATTCTTCTCGATAATTCTACTGTGAGCATAGATAGTAATATATAGATTGTAATAGTCACTGCCGCTACGAAAGGAAGAAAAAATAAAAATGTTTTACGTTACTTTTTTTTCGCCTTCCTTCTGCTTCAACGAACTACGACTGAAAATACGCCTGCTTTGACATTTAGCTGCTTATCTTTTTCTTAACCTAAACCTATTTAAAATATCATTCTTTCCTTGTATTCATGTCGGAAAAGCGCGGTTTGGACATCGGCGGGCAGGCAGTGATTGAAGGCGTGCTGATGAAGAATAAAGAAAGGCTGGCAATTGCTGTTCGACTCGAAAACGGAAAAATTAAAGTTAAAAAGCGAGTTTTAACGCAGCTTCCTAAAATATTGCGTATCCCCTTTGTTCGTGGCGTTACCACACTTGTGTACATCATGGTGATTGGCATCCAATCTCTTGTCTGGAGCGCAAATCAGGCTCTCGGCAAAGATGAAGAGCTAACGGTGATGGAACTCGTTGGGACATTGCTTATTTCCGGCGTGTTTGCGTTATTATTCTTTGTTGGTATCCCTTTCACTATCGCGACGCTTACCGGCTTGCATGGCTTCTGGTTTAACCTTGTCGACGGAATCATGAGAGTTATCATCTTCCTCCTCTATGTTTATTGCATTTCGTTCATGAGCGACGTCAAACGCCTTTTTCAATATCATGGTGCAGAACATATGACCGTGTCCTGTTACGAGTTCGGGCATCCACTCACTGTTGAAAACGTAAGAAAACAAAGTACCATTCATCCACGCTGCGGAACAAGCTTTATCATGCTCGTGTTGATTATTTCTATACTCTTATTGACATTCATATCCTCAGATACTTGGTATATCAAGCTGGGATGGCGTCTTGCGCTTGTGCCTATCATATCTGGCATATCGTATGAATTGTTGCGGCTCGGTGGACGTTTCCGTCAAAGTTCTTTAATGAAAATAATTATCGCGCCCGGTTTACTGGTTCAACGAGTAACAACGCAGCAGCCTGATGACAAGATGATAGAAGTAGCAATTATGTCGTTGAAAAATGTGGTGAAGTGAACCATTCTGCTTTTGTTACGAACGGAAGAACAAAATTAAACGTACTTGTTTTTTTCGCCTTCCTTCTACTCCAACGACCTCCACTAAAAACGTACGAAACTTTGTGTATTGCCATGAAGAAGGTTGCTAAATTAACAGTATGTTTTTTGATTTTTGTTGCCCAAAAGCTTAAAAGTAAATACAGTAAAGTACAAGACAACGGGCCCGTAGTCTAGCTTGGATAGGACGTGGGGCTTCGGACCCCAAGACTCCGGTTCAAATCCGGGCGGGCTCGTTTGTTTATGTACTACGAAACACTCTCATCTGGCTATGAAGCACTGCATCGCGAAGAACAGCTGCATAAACTTCGTCTTATTCGTGAAAATATTCAGTTGCACGGCGATGAACGAATTCTCGATGTCGGCTGCGGACCGTGTTGGAGCAGGGAATTGTTTCCTCATGTTATAGGTATTGACCCTGTTCACTATAATGAGCATGTCATTCAGGCTTCCGCTGAATCAATACCGTTTCCTGCACAATCCTTTGACATTATATTGTGTGTCACCACAATCCATCATTTTGAGCTGGACAAAGCACTTGCTGAGATGAAGCGCGTAGCAAAGAATGATGCGTTATTTGTCATTACTGTGCTGAAAAAAGCGAGCTTATTTCATCGTATTGTTGAGCAATTGCAGCAGGAGTTTGGAACACTTCTTGAGACAGATGGCACGCAAGACAACATCCTTTTTCTCGTGTCTAAACAACATCAAACTAATCACCCTTTAGTGTCTACAAAGTTATAGAAATCTTTAAATAGTGCTACCCATGAGTACTCAAAATAGAGGTGAGAGGGGGTAGGAATCATGAAAAAGTTGCTTATCTTGAGTATGTTATTTTTGTTAGCGTTAGTCGGAAGTGCGGCGGCAGTGTTGACGATCACACCTTCATCGGTTGATCTTGGTACTGTTGCAGCAGATTCTACAACTGATGGTACGGTAACAAAGACCAGTGCATTTACATTGCAAAACAGTGATGCAAGTACTGTTACTGTTGTATATACATTAGCAGCGGCTGCCGGGCAGAATTTGCTTTCAACGATTACCGTTGATACTACGGCTACTACGGGCACCACGCCTACACCTATTCCTGGGGCAAATGCACCTACACCAGTTACTCTTAAAGTCAATGTAGCTCGTGGAACTACAGCAGGTACGTACACTGGAACATTGACTGCAACTGATACTGCAAGCGCCACAAATAAAGTGACGACAATTGTTACTGTTATAGTATCCAACACTCACAATGTCGTGGTCGACCCAACAGGAGCTGTTGTTGTTGCTGTTGATTATTCCACGTTGCGCGACAGAGCAACCACATTGAACACGACAAAAAGTGTCACAATAAAGAACACGGGTGTCTTCAGTGAGCAGGTTACACTTGCGTTTACTTCTGTAAAAACAGGCTCTACGGGGACTTTGTCCACTGCAGACAGTTCATTTCCTCTGGCAGCAGGAGCATCAAAAACAGTTACATTAAATGTTGGCGCTCCATTATTGGCATCAGGCATCACAAAGCTTGGAACGCTGGATATCAAGTTCGGCAATCCGCAGATAACCACAAGTGTTGATGTCAATGCAGATGTCAAGCTCATGTTAGAATTGTCAGACATTGATGTTCAGGTTGGCGAAGAAGATGACAAAAACCTGAAAACTGGCGATAGCATCGATGCTGAAGCAAAGCCTGAAGACAAAATCGTTTTCACATTCAAAGTAGACAATCTGTTTGACAAAGATTATAACTTTGGTGACTTCGAAGACGTCGAAATCAGTCTTAAAATAGATGACAGGGACTTCGGCGATGACATCGATGAAGACTCGAAAGAGTTTGATCTCGATGCAGGCGAAGACAAAGATGATATCGACATCTCATTCGACGTGCCTGATGATGCTGACGATGGCGACTATGAAGTCGAAATTACATTATCTGGTGTTTTGAAAGAGACCGGTGCGCGACATTCAGTGACGGCAAAGTTGACTTTAGAAGTGAACCTTGAAAGCGATGATGTGCGTATCCGCTCAATCGAACCAAATCCATTGACACTACAATGTAGCAGAGATGCAACCATTAGTGTTCTTGTTAAGAATCAGGGCACCAATGATCAGGACGATGTCGTGCTCAACGTTGATAGCTCACCATTGGGTATCAATGAGCGATTCACCAGCATAGATTTGGACGAGCTTGGTGGAAGCAATGACGATGCACGAAAAGAATTCCGTGTAAGTCTTGGCGAAAACTTCGCTGCTGGTACGTACGAATACGAAGTTCGTGCATTCATCGAAGGCGATAAACTGATGGATAGCGAACGCGGAACTGTTCGTGTTGAAGATTGTGTACGTAGAACAACTACAGGTACAACGACAGGTTCGGATGTCAATGGCGGCGCAACAACCGTTGTTGTTCAACCACCAGTTGTAACCACAATACCAACGACACCAACAGGGGCAGCAACAACTGACCTTGATGACTTCGTCGATAGCGTTGAAGTACCATTTACGCAGTCACCATTATTCCTGGTACTTTTGGTACTGGCGAATGTGGTCGTGCTTGGCGTGATTGTATTAATCATCGTGAAAGTGGCAGTCAAGTAATTTTTTTATTTTTTAATTACTTTTTATTTTTAATTTCTCAATCTGTTCATGCGTTCTTTGAAGCTTATTGTTTGCTGCGATGCAAAGATGATTCACTGTTTCTTGCATTGTTTTTTTCTCTATCTGGACTAGCGCTTCTATGAACTCAGAACCGCGTATCTCAAGAACAGGATGCTTGCCCAGGCTGAGGATACCACTATGCTTGAAGACTTGACGTGCCACATACAGAAGCTTTTCTGCTGCTTCCAGAGAGCTGCACGCAACATGAAGAATGGCTGGTTCGTATCGAAACCAAAGTGTTGTGTTTGTGTGTTTTTTAATAACTGCTGTTATCTGCTCAACTGAAACCTTGTTGTGTGAAACAAACGTAAACTTCATTTCGTTTTTCTTTTCATTAGTACGCTCAGGAAATACGACGATACGACCAGAACAGGATGATGTGGTGCAATAATCTGGTTTTCTGTTGATTGTGTCGATGAGCTCTTTTATCGGCTCGTCGATAGAACCCTTGTTGCTTTTGTCTTGACGTGTGAGGACTGTTTTTTTGTAGTGCTGGAAAGACATAACCTATTTGAAATGAAGATGCTTAAATTACTTTGTCAATTATGGTGGCAGACGTCCCAAGCGGTCGTTGAAGCAGAAGGAAGGCGAAAAACTTTTTTTTAAAATGCGTTTTTTTTCTTCCTGTTGTAATTGCAAACTGACTGTAATTTTAGTGTTTCACGATAAAACGCTCACTTTACTTCCTGTATAAACTTTCTCATTCTTTCGACGAACTTCGTTGCTTCTGCGAGATGATGGTCATACTCTTTTCCTGTTATTTCTTTTATCTCGCGATGAGTGATTTGCTTGCTGAGCTTGTAGAACTTATTGACCGTATCTGCATACTCCTTTTCGATGTGTTTACTCTTGACGAGGACACGATGCAGCATATCTCCCGCATGTTCTGGTGATGGTGGAATTTCGCCTTTTTTCATCAATGCGGCATGCGCTGAATCAATGACAGCCCAATATAAATCGAGCGTTGCCTGTAACACATGCCAACGACTGTTGATTAATGTTCGTGGTGCGCGACCAAAGTAACGCCAGACGCTTTCTTCTGATGGACGGATACGTCCTTGTTTGAGCAGCGTTTGCAACGGATTGAAAAATCCACTGTCCATTAATGCGACACCATCGCGCAAGATGTTAATTGCAACGGGATCAGCAGCTTTGACATATTCCCAAAAACTGGTGAAGGTCATGCTGGTGATGTGTAATCGAGTGCTTAACGATTGAACGATGTTTTCGACGATGATTCTGTACCCTTCAATCAAGGGTTGTGACATCTGAAATGAAGTGTCGTCGCCGATCAAAAGTACATCAATATCTGATTTGTCGGTTGATGTGCCGCGTGCGGACGAGCCAAACAAAATTGCGCCGATAATAAAATCGCCCAATTCGGCTTTTGCCTTGCGTACAAATTCCTGTGCTACCTTGACATCCTCGGTAGGATATTTGAGAAGGTTTTCGTTCTCTCTCTTTTCAATGCGAAACTGCATCCTTCGATTAACACGGTGAACGTTATTAAGTTTTGTGTACTACTTGACAGTAAGTACTTCAGAAAGGTTTAAATATGTCTATCCAGAGATTTCTATCATGATTCCAATTCATGGAGAGATTCCACCTAATCGTTTTGCCGAATGCAAAGGGAAGCTCATTTATGCGAGCAGTGCCACTCAGAGTTTGGTCGGCAAGGTGCGTGATGTTGACCTTACCGAAAGTCTTTTTGTGATGGACGGGGTTCCGTGGCAAGATTATGGCACGCAAAAAGTTGAACTTATTGATAATGTTCTGCTACCTCTTGCAGGGCTTCTTGTTACTCCCATCTCTCATGACTATTACGGACAACATGTTCGTGACATTGGTAGAACCTTTCAGTTGCTTGGACATTATGTTCAGCTTGGTGATGATGCTCTTGGAAAATTGAAGTATGTTACCAGTCAGGGTTATCTTCTCAATCCTGGTGTGCGTCGTTTTCAAGCCGGACTCGTTCGATTGCCTCGGGATACGTATGTTTCCGGTGGTCCTTCAGTTCGCGCCATTGAAGTTGGTGAAGACTATTTTAGGAATGTATTGAAAGAAAGCAAACAAGATGCAGAAATGCTACGCTTAGAACGCAAAGTTAAACTGCTTTCTTTGCGGCATGCTGTAAAAAACATGCAGCGCAAACCAACTCAGAAGAAGAAATAGTTTGTTCTTTATTGCGTCAATCCTTTCCATACAGCAACCGTCCTTTGTTGTCTATTTCGCGCTTTATTTTGTGTGATAAACTATTGTACACCTGCACATCTACTTTTTCACGTGTCTTACTCAGTGTTCTTATCCTGAAGAGAGTAGCCTCTTTTAATGTAATCGTTTTGAACTTTACTGCAACATCAACATCTGAATGAAATGACCTTTCTCTCTCAACAGTTGAACCATAGAGTTTTATCCATACTATGGATGAACATAATCTATCCTGAAGAATGACTTTTTTGGTATCTTCTACTATTTTTTTTATTTCAGCACTTTTCTTTAAAGAAAATTCGTTCTCAAATTTTCCGGCAGCTCTAATGAAATTAAATTTTTGTCTTATATCGCGTGAAAGCCTGTTTTTTTCTGATTGCGTAAGATTAATTCCTAATAACTGTTTTTCTATTATCACAAGCTCACGCTTTCCAAATATCTTTCGTGCGTTCGGGTCTGACTTTAAAAAATGAATAAGACTCATAACTTATAACCTACATGAAGGTTATATTTATTTGTTTTGCTGGCGTTTTTCCATAATTCTTATAAATATTGCGACATTTTGGTCAGTTATGTCCTCGTATGATTTGGAGCGTGTCATCAAAGACAAAATTGAGCCTCTCATCGAAGAAGCAATGCAGAAGTTCTTGGGTGTAACGATTCGTGAGGTTGAACAAGACATCACTGAAAAAATAGGCGGAGAAAAAATCATCGGGTTGCAGGTACGCGTTGATTTGTCGTTTAAAGAAGCAAAAAAATTGTTCAAAAAAGAGTTTTTAGAACGAACATTAAAGACACATTACGGCAATGTCTCTGAAGTTGCGGACATCGTTGGACTGGATAGGAGAAGCATCCATCGCGATTTGCGTACACTCGGCATCGACATGAAACGCGTGCGCGAAAAACTCTATAAAGTAGGCTATTTCGAGAAAGAAGCGGTTGATGGTGTTATTAGAAAAGTACTCGAACAATACAAGCAAAGCATTCGTCCTGAACGCTTGGAGAAAATGTATGAGCATGTGCCTGAACTCAGTGAACACATTGTGCATTATCTGCCGTTGACGATGACATGGAAAGAGGCAGAGCGTGAATTTGAGCGGAAGTATCTCAAAGCTGCGCTTGAACGGAGCGGAACGGTTTCGAACACTGCACGGACGATTGGATTGCGATATGAGACACTTTTACGGAAGATGAAGAAGTTGGGGTTGTAAGTCCAAAAGTCTCTTTTTCTCATTATTTTAGCTTGTAAAAAATTCTAACCTCACTATTTCTCACATAACATCAATTTTAGTGAGGATAAAATTTGTTTGTATGACTTTTTCGTCCCACTATTTTTAAATTGATAGAAAACAATGTATCAAAAGTTGATAAAAATGTCGTACCTACCGTTAGGAACAATGTACCACAGCGCTCTTGAGCATAGCGTGAGTGAGAATGGCGTGAGCTCTCTTTACCAGCGAGAGGCTCCCTTATTAGAATCTCGACCTTTTTACAGCTTGTCAAGTCTGTCGGTTGGGTCGTATGCTACTCGAACTTCTTCTTATCAGCCTTCGATTAATCTCTCAGTCCAGCACGAATATGCGTTCATGCCCGACGCTTTTCTCAGGCCTGGACGAGCTGCACAACCATTCGTCGGTGATGCTGCCGCTGTCAAACAGGACGTGAAAGAAGCCTTTTTTGCAACGACTGAAAAACGATTTCCAACGGATATTCGTGTCGCAATCTTGAATAATCAGTCATTCAATCGGCAGGTTGCACATCCGGGCGTTGTCGGTTTTTCATTAAACAGGAAAGAGTTTGGCATGGTCAGCGATGTCGTTGTTCGTGCAGGTCCTAAAGACCATGTCATGCTTACGATTGGACATGAAATAGGGCATGTGTTAAGCAGAACATTGTGTAACAAACATTGTGAGGAAGCCAAGGCATTTGCGTTCAGCAGAGCTTGGATGAAAAAGATTCGCGACAGGAATATTGCCGGATTGCATGGCTCTATTATTTTGGATAATCCTGCTCACAATGGCTTGCATGACGTGGCAAGCGCTTTTGTCTGGCGAAAGGTTGCTCAGGGACATGATGCTTTGCAACTCTACTGGGACTTGGTTGTAGGAAGGGTGCCGTATGTCATTTGAAACTGCCGTTGCCTCGGCTGTCATGAGCCAGATTGGAAAAATCGAAGCTCCTGAAATGTATCAGGCCAATTCACAATTTGGCGGCTCATTGCTTGCTGTTTTTAATCCCGGTGCGTACGGCAATCAAAGAAGTATGTATGGCGACAGGGACTGGTTCAAAGCAACGAATACCAATCCAACTCTCGGTGGGCGATTGGGACAATATGGTGGTCTTTTAGATTATGCGAAGACTCCTGTAAAGTCAGCTGCGCGTCAGCCGAACAATCCACTGGAACATTTACAGTCAATTATTCCGCAGAATCTGTACAATTAGTTCAGTATTGATAGTCGTCGTTGAAGCAGAAGGAAGGCGAAAAAAACCGTATTTTTTCAATTTTAATTAATCTTTTTTTTTCAAACTATTTTTTTCTTCCTGAAGTAGCGGCAAACCCTAAGTCTGCCAGTCACGCTTTGAATGAAAATTCACCTATTATTTCGCATTATCGTTATAAAGAACTTTCTGTTTAAACTCTGTTATGGTACTTTTTGAACAGCTTGTCGATGTGTTCGGCTCACGGATGAAAGTGCTTGAAATACTTTGTCTGCTGAATAATACCAAGCCTGTCGTACGACATGGATTTTATGAGCCTGAAATTAAAAATGTGATTTCTTTTTGCGATGCACATTCTCTCTTTGTTGAACAATCACGGCATGCCGTTCTATTGGAAGGAGAGGGCTTTACGAACAAGGGAAAGACGAGTGACAAAGGGATGAGATTGCTCTATCTCTGTAAAGATGAACTTGTGGCAGCGCAGACATGCTTGTATGAAACTCAACAAGACCATTTTCACACCGGTTTGATGCTTGGTTATCCTGCATGCTGTGTGCGTTTTTTTTGTGACCAGTTTGCCAAAAACAATCTCAATCCTGTGCATGTTCCAACGAATCAATGGACAAACCTCTCTCTGCGTGAGCAAGACATTTGTCTCTTGAGTCATTTTCCGTGTTCGTCAGATTGTACGGAAAGTATCCTCATTGCGCAACAACATTTTGATATTCTTCAAAAAGCTGATAAAGAGACCGCTGCACTCTTTTTTCAACGTCTACAAAAATAATATAACAAGTGCGCCGATGACCATGATTGATGCTGCGCTCAAACGTTGATGTGCGTGTTTCTCTTTGAAAAGCAAAACACCATATAACACAACAAATATTGTGCTCAAGCGTTTCACTGCGATAACATAAGGCACTATCTGCATTGTGAGTGCTGTGTTTGCAGCAATTCCTGAAATGGCAAGAATTGTGCCGAGCATTAGCAAGATTGGCATATTTTTTTTGAATTCAGCAATTGGATGATTATAGTACAATGCAAAGATAAACAATGTCGTACTTATTATCAACCATGTCATTCCCGTCCCAAAATAGACATCAGATGCAAGAACCATCTTCTTGTCAAAGTTTGCAGTAATGCTGTAGATGAACGCGACTACCAGAATAGACAAGACGCCTTTCTCTTTCAGTAATAATCTGAATGGTTCAAGTATCCCTTGTCTTTGATGTGCTGTTGCCCAGTACGAACCAATGACTGTTAGCGCAATGCCGACAAATCCTGTGGTTGTTGGGCGCTCACCAAGAATGATTAATGATGTAATAATAAGAAACGCAGGCGTCCACGCGAGCATTGGCATTGCGAGCGACAAATCTGCTTTCTTCAATGCTTTATAGATGAGAATTGTGGCAATTACATTTAAAGAAGCAGTTACTGCAATTGCAGAGTAAAATGATGGACTTATCTCTGGAACACCGCGCATGAACGATATTGTCAATAAAATGACCGCTGCAACAAACGTCGTTCCGCTGCTCAGCACAAACTCATTGACGTTTTTTACGTATTTTTTGATGAGCATCTGATGTGTTGCAACAAGAAAAGCACTGAGCAATGCAAGTATAAACCACAACATGATTTTGTGAGATTATGTTGATTTATATGGATTGCTAAATTCTGTTATCGGCACCTGCTGTATCCAGTGCGTTGTGCCTCTTTTCAGAAAGCGCGGCATGAAAATAGTGTTGTACACCAAAAGAATTGCGTCTTTTTTCATTTCTTTCAACAGCTTGTCTTCCAGTCCATGATGAAATCCTTTGTCGGGATTGATGAACAGAATGTCGTACGTTGAGAAATTGTGGTTGAAAAAGTCGTCGCAGATAAGTTCTGCGTTGATATTTAATTTTTTAATTATCTTGTTTCCGCTGTCGACGAGATTTTTATCCGATTCAATCCCTGTTGCGTTTGTGAATGTCGATGCGATTGCCACTATTCGACCGTCGCCTGCGCCGATGTCGATGAAATGCTTGTATTTTTCTAACTTTATTTTTTTGAACAAATCGATGACAACATCAATATTGCTTGGGCCCCAGATACCCTTTTCTGTGTCTCTTACAACAAAGAAAAATTTGTTTTTTATCTCTGCGTCGAATTCAACGAATGCTTTTTTTATTTTTTCTATCATGTTCCTATTGCAAGACGGTCGATGAGTTTTTTTGGAAACTTTTGTTCACGCATCAGCGTTTGTGTTTTCTCAACGTCGTAGGGAACCTGTCTTGTTGTTAGTGTATATTTCCCATCTTCGACTGTAACAATTCCATATGAAGCGTGTATCCATCCGTTTCTCGGTTGGCCCACAGACCCCGGATTGAAAATGATATGTTTGTGCCAACTTGCGAACTCATCATTTTTTAACGTTTCGTGCAATTCTGAAAATTCTACTTCGAATGTTCTGTGTTGTGGTGGCTGGTCTGGCTGAGCCCATGCACTTCTCCGATGAAAATATAACCCATTTTGTACGAACGTCAAGCGTTGCTGAGGTTCTCTTACTCCTGCAAAGCAATCGACCCATCCCCAACCAGTAGTTGGTAGATGAGTATGTCCAATAATCCCGAGTTGTACAGACAGCTCATTAAGCCCTCTCATGGCCTGCTGAACGTCTTCAGTAGTGTAAACATATCTCTGAACACATCTGTCTTCATCTCTTGAAAAAGTCGCGTGAACCATCGCAAACTGATCGTTTGAATCAACGTATGGATGTTGCTGGAGTGAGCATACATACTGATGATTTTCGGGCTTCATTTTTTCTCTATTTCTCTTCAACGCAATTTTAGCGTCTCCGTACATACTATTACCTATTTTCATCTCTTTATCATGATTTCCCATCACGGAAAAAAAATCACGTCTCTTTAGTGTTTCAATCACTTCATTCGGTTGCGGTCCATAACCAACGACGTCACCAGCGCACAAATGTCTATCGTACGGTCCAAACTGTTCAGCATCTTTCAGAACCGCTTCAAGCGCTTGGAAATTAGAATGAACATCGCTGATGACCAGTAATTTTACCATAGTTTATCGACGAGAAATTCGCTTTATAAACTTGTCGGAGTTTACTCCTGTGCACATACTGGTGGAAACTCTGACATGTTCAAGAACCACTCGCAGCGTATCGTCGCAGTGTGTCATGTCGTTCTCCTATTCACAGGTGGTTCTTGACATTACTCCATCGGCACGCCTGACCACAACGTCCAGTCTTCTGATGGAGAATACCTGCCAAACACAAAGTATGGCGGTTCGCTCTTGCCGAAATAACTGTACTGCACATCACTCCATTGACGCTGTCGTCCGGGCTGTTGTCCGCTGCCGCCCATTCCATAAATGGAGCTGCCGAACAGGCGCCATGCCTTCATGACACCGTGAAAGTCGCTATTATCTGTTGTTGCGTCAGCGCCCGGCTCAACGATTAATGGACCATTGTAACCACTTTTTTTCAAGATTCTGATGATTTCAACCGTTGGTGTGTTTCCTTGGCCTGGAGAGAGATGTTCGTCCTGATAGCCTAAGTTATCAGTAAGATGGACGCTCCCAATAATCTTTTCATCCGCTAACTTTTGTACTCTGCCCAAAGCCCATTCATTGAACTTGCGGTCGTTTTCTTCAGGCGATATCTTTTCGTTCCATATCCAGTATTTGCGCCACATGTTCAGATGACCCGTATCGAGATGTCCCTTGAGATGTTCCTCTGCTTCTTTTCTTGCCTTCTCTTCGTTGTAGCCGCGCTGTTTCAGTTGATCGACCATTGCACGACGTGCGCCCTTGACAAGGTCAATCAATTCATCTGGATGTCCACCATAATTCTCCGGGAAAATGTTTTCCATCGCGACAAAAATAGGTTGCTTCAATTTGCCTCGCTTCTGCAGCTCATCACTTTTTATCATTGCATGCATGCCTGCTTCTGCATAGGCACCATATGCTTCACCAAGTCCATAACGTCGATGCGACTGGATGTAACGCATCTGTTCAAATGTGTCGGCTGCCTGCTGTTCCTGTGACAAAGCAGTTTGTCGGCTGTATTCGATAGACTTGTTGATTTCATCGATAGCATCTTTTATCATCTGGCTTGGATATTCGAGCCTTGTGGGTAAAAGCCCTGCAGCCCGATAGCGTTGACTGACTCCCGGCACTTCTCTTTGCAAAAACTCCTTTGCTTCTTCGGGAGATGTCTTTTCAAGGTGCTCATACGTTTCAAGCGCTTTTCTCAGCCTCAACAAATCTGCGCGCAGCTCTTCGATGTTCTGTCCATAGTACAACGCCCAACCACGTGCATTTGCGGCGTTTGTTTCCAACGATGCCTGAACGTATGCTTCTTCTGGATAAATGCTAATATCTTTTTCTGATTGAACATTACGAAATTGATAATAACTTGAACGTTCCCATGCTTGTGGATTGTTTTTGTGTTTTCTCCAGAACTCACGGGCTTCCTGTGTTCTTTCGATTGCTTCTTTCTCAAACCGTGACCACTCCCAATAATCAACCTTAAATCGCTGTGTTTTTGCGTCAAATTCCGGAACACGATTCTCCATCGCTACTCTCTGATTGTCGTAATTGATGTACACCACTTCGCCTTCACGCGTAGTTCGCTGATTCCCTTCATCGTCTGTGTATGTCTCTCCCGGTTTTGCAGTCAGCCAAACTGCTCGTGCAACTTTCTGATTCTTTCTTGCCTGTAATATAACCTGCCCTGAACGTTCATCGACGACACGATAAATAGCACGTTCTGGTTCTTCTGCATAATTCTTGAACAGATGTTTGCCTGCTTTGTCCAGTGCCCATGGCTCCTCGCTGATAGGACGCTGGAATTCTCCCGTATGCACCGTTACGTTGCCTCCGCGTGCAACGTCTGCAGCAAAATCAATCGCTCTGCGAATTTCATCAATCGCAAACCGTTTGTTCAGTTTGCTGAAATTACCCTGCTGGTCCATTCCAGCAAGACCAAAAACGCCAAAAGACGCATGGGTGGTAAAATCAACCTTGTTTGCGCGGCTTAACTCCTCCAACGCCTGACGCTGCAGTTTGCCGTACATTTCCGGTGTTTGTGATTGTCTGTTCGAACGACCAGCGCCGGGAAACTGTAGTTCGATAATGCGTGTGCCGGTGCGTATCTTGGCTGCAACACCCTGCACGTTTTGTGCGGCAATACCAAACGGAACGGACATGCCGATGTCACGGATTGGCGTGATGCCGACATCGTTTGTGCTGCTATCAGAAACATGGCCCTCGCCGTAGTCACGGTCCATTGCCATGACGTAACCGGTGTTGAATTCCATGAGAAAAAGGAAGGAAAGTTTTTATTTAAATGTAACGTCGGTGGGTACGTAATTAGTCGATTACATTTATCTTTGTAAAAATGTTGTTCTTCTTCATGGCAGCGACGGTCATTTTGTGCTCAAAATGCCCTACTCCGCACGCTGCGAGCGTGCTCCGTCGCGCCACGAAGAACAACATTTTTACTACTATTTTACTAACGACTTATTACGTACGTCGGTGGTCCGCACAGTTGTGGTTGAAGCAGAAGGAAGGCGAAAAAATCACGTAACTTTTTTCTCTCTTCCTTTCGTAACGTCTGTAACTTGGCGTTCACAGGTTGTACTTTGCTCAATCTTCACTATAAGAATTCAGCTATGATACGAGCCCGGGTCGCTTGGACCGGAATACTGGAACAATGTTCCTTCTAAATTGTCGTCATCGTTTTGGTAACTGATGGTTTTGCCCTGCAATGCGTTTTTGCTGTATGAGCTGTGTTCTTTATCTCCACCAAGCGATTCTCGCATCGCGCTTTCTGAAGTTTCGCGCCAGCCGCACTTGCAGCTTGCTTCCGCTGACTCATGAGAATGACCATAAGAACCTGCATCGCCTCCATAATTGCCTTTTGCACTTTGTTCGCTTAATCTTGTGTATTGTGCGTCCTTGGCAAGCGGGTCGCTTTTCCTTAATGTGTCGATTAATTCTTCCTCATGTTCGCTGACCTTGGATTTGCTATGGCGTATCTGGACGTGATGCTCTTCTCCCTTTTCTTCGTGCATTTGTCTGTGCTTTTCTGCAGCGATTTGGAGCATGCGCTCGCCGACAGCTTCTTCTGTGACGTGAGATTCTAATGTTTCTGTGACAAATTCTACCATGAGCTTTTCATCTGCTTTTGATTTATCTATTTTTCCTTATTTCGCCTATCTCGTGCGATATTGTGGCTCGTCGTCAGCTTCATTACTGTATCCGTGACGTATTTTTGATGCACGCTCTTTTTGCGTTCTGTATATGCCCTGCATACGTTCGGTTAAATCGTGAAGACGGTCTGCCAAAGGTACATCCTGCGGCTGTGGTTGATAATTCGCACGCTCCTTTTGCTGGGTTTCTGTATAAATCTCTCCAACTTTCGTCATTTCCTGTGGGGTTATGTAGCCACGCTGTTCGACTGCCTGATAGATTGCTGCTGCTTCGCTGTACATCTCGCGAATAGGACGCATGCCATACTGTGGTTGCTCTACAACAGGTTTAGGACGCTCTCGTTCGACGGTCTCTTCAAGCTGTTCTTTCTTCTCATTTTTTTTTGGTGTTGATGCAATCTCGTGCCGAACAGTCTGTCGATGAACAACGAACATCTCGCGTTCCTCTGCGCTCAATCGTTCGTCGTTTTCAGAAGCGAGTTGGGGAATCGGTATTTTTTCTACGAGCTTCTTTTTTTGTTCGACTTCACCTGAACTTTTCTTGATGAGTTCGTCTGCTTCTTTCAACTCTGTTTCTCGTTCCTGCTTGTATTTTTGCAAGCGCTTTAGACGTTCCTCTGGTGGCATTTTTTTAAGCTGTTTGATATCCTCGGGCATACCTCAATTAAAACAGGACTGTTCTTAAATTCTCATATAAAGAATGTATAAATTGTTGGACTACCACTGCATCATACCATGCCCTTTCTTGAAATTCTTGAACAACAACCACAAGCGTATCTTCATATTTTCGCGTACATTGTTCTCGTCCTGTTTCATTTCGAACTTATCCTCTTTTTTGTGTTTCTCGCTGTGCTTATCCGGTTTTTTTGGTCCAAGTATGCCCATGAACATGCGATTAAATGTTGTTGTCTTTTCTGCATGTGCAGGCTCTGCATGTTCAGTGCTTCCTGCCTCTTCAAGATATTTCAGTAATTCGTCACCTAAAGCATCCATTGCTGCCTGTACTGCTCCGGACACTGTTTTCAGTAATTCAAAATCTTCGGCATCTTTGTATTTGATGTAATTCTGTATCTGCTCTTCTGTCCAGACATAGCCCCGAAACGTCACGACCATCTTTCCTACATGGATTGGTCCGCGTTGATAGCCTTCCTGAACGAATTTTAAACCTGGATGTGTGTGAAAATTAAATGTTGAGATGATAACGGTATTGTATGTTTTCCACTTGCGCACGCCCATAATCTCAACGTCAATCAGGCTCGACTCAAACGCGGAAACAATTTCAGGATGACTTTGAAAGCCTTTCATCATTGTGAGTCGCTGGACATGTCGCAGGTATGGCTTGACCCATGTCATGTACATCTTGATAATCTCATAATGCTGGCGAAGATACTGTAGCGTAAAGCGTCGGCGTGTATTGATTTCGCTCCATGTGCGCTCTTTCCAGATGACAAACTGCGTCAAATGGCGTTTTAATACTTCCAGCACTTTACGGTTGAAATCGAGATTGTTCACATAGGCATCAACTTCATGATGTTTCATCGGCGGAGCATCGAAAAACAAGTCTGGCAATGTTGTAAATTCTAATTCACGTGCCATGCCATAAACACTTGCAGCGTTCTTTGCGCCGCCTTCGACCAAGTCGATAAATATTCCTTTCAATGTTATTTCTGATGCTTTTTCTCTTTTATTAAAGTCTCTCTCAAGCTGTGCAGTTGCGTCTGCGTAGTAGATGATACGTTCATCAAGAATGCGTAGTTCTCTGACGAGCTGGAACAGCTCTTTGACCATCTTTCCGATGGTTGCTAGGTACTGTGAGATTTTGTCCTGCTGCGCGCCCAGACGCTGTTGTGAAACACCAAAAAAAGCGGAATTTTCAGCTGCTGCGAATACGTCTTCGGTTTTTATAATCCGATGGAACGCAAGGTCGTGTTCGTAGTACAGATGAACCCAGTAATAAGGCTCTTCGAGATTAAGGTCATGCGATTCCCATACAATCTGATAACGCTTGACCGGTTTTGGAAAGCCGGTGGGTTTCCATGTTGCGCTTTTATTCGGTTCGCCGACAAAAGGAATTTCTATTATTTCTTCGTCTACTTCGCCTTCGTCAGTAACAAATCCACACTTTTTGAGTAAATCGCTCTTGCTTGCGCCTTGGGACATGATGACCTCTTTTCTGTCATAGAAGAATTAGTTTGTATATAAAGATTGTTTCCTATTGGTCGTGGTAGCAGAAGGAAGGCGAAAAAATACGTAAAAAAACGAATTCTCTTTTTCTTCATTTCGTAGCGGCGTGTACTGGGAATTCATCAGTGAACCTTGCGTGAATATAATCTGATGTTCACACTTAACCTCAATCTGAATATTCAGAACAACGATTTGAAAAGAGAATACAATAATTGTTTATCCTTTCTTTTATCACTTAAATGGTTTGCGATATGAAATTGTAATCTTGTGCTCTTCTGCAAATTTCTTGACTTCCTCTTCTTTTTTCCCAAGAAGGCGAACGAGTTGCATTTCTTTTTTGTGCAAATAGTTAACACCACTTTCTGGATCTCCAATAAAAAACATCTCTGGGTCCTGCGCAGGATCTGATGCTATGATTGTGTCAAGTTCAGGTATTGATGCTCGTGATTCAGAACGTTCAATAAACTCTTTAGTACATACGAATCGTGATGCCCTAAATTCAGGTTGCTTATTCGTATTGAAAGTTGAGTAATTTCCAGTAATTGTCCCATTTTCTATTCTTATGGCCCAGGCGACACCTTCCAAAGTAAAATATGCCATGACCTGTGTCCCGTCATAGGGTGGCGTCGGAAAAGGATAATGCTGAAGAACTTCCTGCTCTCTTTGTGGCAAATCTTTTTTAGGGTCGAGAGGTATCATTAAATCGAAGGCTTCTCCACTGCTTTATAAACATTCACTCTTTTTAAGAGGAAAATTTTACATCACTTTTACGTACTGGAAAACTAAATCTTTATAAATCATCTGCTTTTTGTGCCTCTCATGGCAGATTTTAAGCTTACAATTAACGACCCCAAGACCGGAAAAAGCGTCAAAAAAGACATCACCGGCGGTGCAGTAGACGCACTCTTGCTGAGAGATGTCGGTGATAAGGTTGACGGAGAACCTATAGGGTTTGCAGGATATGAATTTGAGCTTACCGGCGGCAGTGATAGTGCAGGTTTTCCGCTGAAAAAAAGTATTCGTGGCTCTGGACGAAAGACTATTTTCACTTATCGAGGCGTTGGTTTCTCCGGCAGAGACCGATGGGGAGTCATGCAAAGAGGATTGCGTGTCAAGAAAGCCGTTGCAGGAAGTAAGATTACCGCTCAGACGACACAAGTCAATTTGAAGATACTCAAAGAAGGTCCGCAGGCATTGTTCACAGAAGAAAAGAAAGAAGAGAAAAAGGAATAGTTTTCTTATGAGTTCTCCTTATTTTGCGACAGTTGAGCACGACAGATATCGAAGAACTATTGTTCGAACTGTTGCAGCTACAATTAAAGAAGAAACTGGGAAGAGTATTCCTGAAGCTGTTCTTATGATTGGTTCGGACTGGATTTATAGAACGACAGTCCGATATGTTGGAGCTGCGAATTTTACAATCAATCCTGTTGGTCTCTGGAGTTGTTCTGAGTCCAGAAATGTAACTCAGATAATTTCTGATTTTTCTCTGCCACGACAATTTGCTTTGATTCCTGAGACTGATGACAGAATGCGTCAGGCAAGAGAATTGGGTGACGTTGTTGACGAACGACCCTTCTCTTTTAGAATCAAAACAGCAAATCATGATGTGTCTGTCTACACAATAAGAGATGCCCGACATGTCATTAACGATAATGATAGATTGCCCAATGATGGTACTGTCGGTTGGACTGAAACCTAAGCAAAGTTTTTTTAATACTCTCTCGATTTTTTCCCTTATGAACGAATACACCAAGAAACAGGCGCTCACAGACTCTCGCTTTGGTAAACACCCCTCTGAACGTACTGTCGCAGAATTAATCGAATTCGGTTGTATCAGTATCGATAAGCCTCCCGGTCCAACGTCTCATCAGGTCAGCGATTATGTGCAAAAGATTTTAGGTATTGAATCCGCGGGTCATGGCGGCAGTTTGGACCCGCAAGTCACTGGTGTATTGCCCGTCACTTTAGACAGAGCAACGCGTTTGTCGCAAGTCATGCTGAAAAGTGGCAAAGAGTACATCGGCGTGATGCATCTTCATCATGATGTTGATGGGCAGAAATTGCGTGCTGTCATCCAAAAGCATTTTATCGGCACAATCACACAAATGCCTCCCGTTCGCAGTGCAGTCAAACGAGCCTTGCGCGAACGTAATGTATACCGGTTTGACATTCTTGAGATTGAAGAAAAAGATGTCTTGTTTCATGTAGAATGTCAGGCAGGAACCTACATTCGAAAGTTGTGTTCTGACCTTGGACAAAAATTAAATGTTGGTGCGCATATGCTGTCGTTGCGACGCGTTCGTGCTGCACACTTTAGGGAATATGATTCCGTTACCTTACAAGACGTTCAGGATGCGATGACATTGTTGAAGCAGGGCAATGAAAAGTTTATTCGTCATTGTATTCATCCGGCGGAAAAAATGATTGAGTTTTTGCCAAAAGTCTGGGTGTTCGATTCTGCAGTTGAAAGTATCTGTCATGGCCGAGATGTTGCTGTGCCTGGCATTTCAAAATTCTCCGACATAAAATTAAACGATGATGTTGCGGTCATGACACTGAAAGATGAGCTTGTTGCCTTAGGTATTGCGCAGATGGATGACAAGTCAATCATGAAATCTGAAAAAGGCATTGCTGTCCGTGTGCATAAAGTGTTTATGAAAGCGGGGACGTATGGCGGCGCGACTGGCTGAGTTTTTGTCATTTGTTGAGAATGTGGTGTTATAAAATTCAATCTATCTCATCAAGATCCGGTATCTTCACATCTTCACCCTTAGGTTTGACTATTTCGTGTATATCAGCGGGAATTCTTTCTCGAAGTTTGTTATAAATATCTTTCGCATCAGTGCCAGTAACGAGTATCTGCAGTTCTCGGAGGTCATACCGTACATCTACCTGCCATCGTGGAATGACGTCTATCCCATCTTTTCCCTGTGCCACAAGTTTGTGTATTGGTGGATGACCTATCATTTCATCCCGAAAATCTGGAATAAAACATCCATTTTTTTCACGAATGTATCTTTTAACAACTCCAACAAGGTCGTCGTATATCTGCTGTCCTCTATCGGCATCTTGCAAATTGTAACGGTGTGAAAAATCGTGAAACGTTTTTTCAACTCTTGGTGTATCAAAACGTTGTTCTGGCACCACTAGTTCTTTAACGAGTTCCATTCTCACAACTCTTTTAGTTTTCCACGCACATTCTCAATCGATTTATAGCCTTTGCGTTGCATGATTTCATTGAATTCTTTTTCAATCCGTTCAAAGCAGCCATGCTTCTCCTGCATGAATACTGTTCCTAACTGGACAGCCTTTGCGCCTGCGAGTATGAATTCAAAAACATCGGTTCCTGTGTATATGCCACCAACGCCGATAATGTCAATGTTCTTGTTTAACAGTTCGTAAAACTTGTGGACATTCGCCAAAGCAATCGGCTTAATGTAATGTCCGCCTAACCCACCGAAGCCGCCTTTTGGTTTGATGACTACCTGCTCTTTGTCTGCGTCAATGTAGAGAGTGTTGCCTGGCGAGTTCACACAGCTGACGAACTTTACCTTATGCTTGTTCAAAATCTTTGCGATTTGTTCGTAATGCACAAAATCAAAATAGGGTGGTAATTTTACGCCTAATGGCTTTTTTGTTATTGACATTATTTCAGTGAGAACCTTGTCTGTCTGTTCAGCATCATAGCCCATCTGTGGCTTTCCGACAATGTTTGGGCACGACAGGTTGAGCTCAATCATATCACAATTCGCAGTGTTTAATGCGCGAATCATTTCTTTGTTATCATCAAGACACATTCCTGAGACACTTGCAATCAATGGCTTGTTGTGCTTTCTCAACTGTGGAAAATATTCGATATACTTTTTGTAGCTGTGATTGGGTAATCCCATCGAATTAATCGAGCCGTGCGGAATGTCTTTGTATCGCGGCTCAGGATTGCCTTCGCGTGGCAGAAGCGTCATTGACTTTGTCAGGATTGCAGCAGCATTCGATGTGCCGATGGCATGGAGTTCATCTAATGTAACACACAGTGGACCAGACGCATTGAAAATTGGATGGTTTAATTTGAAGCCTGCAATGGTTGTTGGGTATCTCATATTCTGCTCGCATTCAGCATATCATTATATTTTTTTGCTTCGGCTGCTGGGTCTTGTGCGTTGAAAATAGAGCGACCGACATTTGCTATGATACGGTCACCAAAACATTCTATCAGTGCTTTAACGTCGCCTCCTTGTGTGCCGATGCCCGGTACGAGAATGAGCTGTTGTGATTTGATGCTCATTATCTCATCGATATTTTTGTTTTTTTCAGATGGTGCACCGACCACGATTCCATCTGCTCCGGCTGCTTGTGATTGTTCAACAAAATATCTCCACGCTTTTTTACCGTCAATGAGTGCGTTTTTTATGACGGTGAATTCAGGATTGGACATCAATACTAAAATGAAAATGCCGAGATTATTTTTGTGAGCGTTTTGTACTGATTCGGCTATATTCCCGGGAAAAGGGGAAACGGTGATTGCGTCGAAGCCTTCGATTGCTCCGTGATGGAATGAAGCTTCGTTTGTTGAACCGATGTCGCCTATTTTGTTGTCGCTGATTGCGAGCATTCCTGATGCATGAATTGATTGTACTATTTGTTGTGTTTCTTTGCGTGACAAATCGTGAATAAAGTTTCGATTGATTTTGATAGCAGCTGCGTACGGAGCGACTGATTTTATTATGTTAATGCACCACTCTGCTTTGTTTTGCATTTCTGGCGGGTCAATACCAACGCAAAGAATTGAGTTTTTTTTAATTACTGTGCTGTGCCATTGTTCTGTGAATGTCATACTTTGAATTCCTCTGTTATTGCATTCCTGATTGTTTCGGACGGTTTGTACTTTTCCATTGCGGCAGTGATAAGCTGGTCTGCCGTGCTCATGACATGAAATGGCAATCCAAATTGTGCAAGTTTTTCTTTGACGTTTTCTGTTTTTCTATCCGTTAGTGTTAATGCTGCATGTAATTTTATTCCTTCTTTTTTGAGCATTTGGATTGACTCTATGAGCGAGCCACCGGTTGTTGTGACATCTTCGATGATGAGCGTGTTTCCTTCTGGTGTTCCAATGAAAAACCTGTCTTTGGGGTCGCCGTGCTCTTTTGGTTTTGCTCTACCCATGGGAATGCTGTGGCTGCCTGCGGTGAACAGTGACGATGATTGTGCTAATTTAAGCGATGCGATAATGGCAGTCTTTGTTGCACCTTCAGGAACTCCGTACAAACAATCGATTTTGAGATTTTGTGTTTTGATGAATAGGATGATGTAATCAGTGAGTTGGTTGAGCAGGTATGCGTCGTTTGTTATCGTGCGCCAGTTGATGTACACATGAGACGTTCTGCCTGACTTCAGCGTGATTGGCTGTTCAGAAAAACGGATGACGTTGTTATCGAGAATGAATTGGTTGAAGATTTGTTGATTGAATGTCTTTGCCATCAGCTGTTGTTGTGCATCACTTCTATAAAAATGTGGTGCTGTTTATGATTGTTGTCGTCGACTATTGTCTACTATTTATCTACCGTCGTACTTGTTTAGCTGATTTACAGGCTTGAATATCCATGTTACCTTTTTGTAGTGCTCAGAAAAACCTTTAAGGGGAGACGTTTTACTTCGTTGTATGAATTTCAAAATTAATCTTTCTGAGAAAAGCAAGGAGGAATTAATTGACATTATTATTAATAAAGAGAAAAAAATTGAAGAACTTGAGCGTGAGCTCAAGAAATACAAAAATCCAAACACACCTTCTTCCTCAAACAAACACATCAAGCCAAACACTCAAGGATTCAAAGCGGAGCACGGAGCAAAACGAGGTGCTCCTGTTGGGCATAAAGGAACTACCCTGAATCTTCCTTCTGCTGAAGAAATAATTCCTGTGTTTGCACACGAATGTGCAAATTGTGGTAGTCCAGATGTTGAGCTTACTGGAAACGTGAAAGAAAAAGTTGTTGTCTGTTTGATTAAACCGAAGACAATTGTTAAAAAATACTTGCAAGCAGAGATGCGTTGTTTCGATTGCCATAACATAACATTAGCTTTGCATAAAGATATTCCCGAACGTGGAATATACGATAAGACTATTCAGAGTCTTGTCAATTATTTCAAATTCAAATCAAGGTTGCCTCACAATCTCATCGTAGATTGTATGAATAGTGTCTTTAACGTTCCTATGACAGCAGCAACAAGTTTGAATATTACTCGCAGAGGAAGTGATAAATTAGAGCAACACTATCGTCGGTTAGAACAGAAAATAAAAAAGCAGGATGTGATTAACGCTGACGAGACAATTTGTAGTGTTAATGGTGTAAACCATTGGATGTGGATATTTTGCAATGAACTGCTTTCTCTGTTTAAGTTCAACAAAGAAAGAGGAGGAGATATAGTGGAGAAAACATTAGGTAAGAATTTTACTGGGAAAATTGTAAGTGATGGTTGGAAAACATATTCTGTATACTGCTCGAAAAACAAAGTTATTCATGGACGGTGTTGGAGCCATGGATTGAGAGAGGTAAAACACGAGTGCAAAGTCAAGCATCCGTCGCTGTATAAATGGTTCTGTGATATTTTCGATATGACTAAGAAAGGTAAAGCAGAATCAGACGAAAATAAGAGACCAGTGTGGTTTGAGAAATGCAAAGCGGAGCTCTCCATGTGGATTACACATGCAGAAGTACATCAGAACTTGCGGAAGCTTACTACTAAAATCAAAAATGGAGCAGATGACTGGTTCACAGCTATACTTCATCCAGAGGTTCCTCTGGATAACAATGAAGCTGAACGGTCATTAAGACCATTTGTTGTTGTTCGTAAGATTATTGGTTGCTTGAGGAGTGATATAGGAAAGAGAAATTATGAGGTAATGATGAGCCTGATTTCAACATGGCAAAAGCAGAATAAAAACGTATTCTATACCCTGCAGGCTACACTTTAGCTAAACAAGTACGTTTTTCGCCTTCCTTTTGCTCCAACGACCAAAGACGTCTGCCGCCATGAAGAACAGTACGAGTATAACACACGAAATTTGACATTACCGACTTAATAAGAAGTATCAACTTCAATGACTTTCTTAACATCGCCTGAAAAAACTTTACTTGCTTTGAGTACTTCAATGGAAAGTAAAGAGCCATCTTTGCTCACATCAAAAATGATTCCACTCGGTAGCTCGATGCTTTTCCAGCATTTTCCATCTTTGAGCTGGATGTTCAGTATATCCTCTTCTTCATCGTACCATTTTTTCATGTTCTTAATCTAACCAATAAGCCGTTAAGATTTTTATAGTTTTGCCTTTTGTTTTATATACTACTTTGAGTAATCTTCCTGAGGGCGGAATTCTTGCAATTGCATTCCATGCATCTTCCCAATATCTATCCTGTAATCTATTGGAATTTTGAATGCAGTACTCAAGAGCATCGTCGGTTATATCAGATCTGTACTTCTTTTTTCTTATCCAGTGCTTCGAATACTCAAACAGCATGAAAGAAGCAACACTCTTTGAATTAAATAGATTACTGCTTTTGTCGCAACACTTAAAAACAGACTTCATTTTCACGCACAAATGGAAGAAGGAACACGTGTTGGTCCTCCCAAAGAACTGAAGCAAATTTCAGAAACGGTTTGGGAATTGCCAACATCATTCAAAAAAGGAATGAATGTACCGGCGCGTATCATCGGCACCAAAGGAATTATTGATGCGATGGACGCTGGCGTGTATGATCAGGTAACCAATGTTGCGACATTGCCCGGAATCCAGAAGTATGCCCTTTGTATGCCTGATGGTCACTGGGGATACGGATTTCCAATTGGTGGTGTTGCAGCGTTCGACGCGGAGACAGGCGTCATCAGTCCCGGCGGTATTGGGTTTGACCTGTTGAGTGCAATGCTCTTCAGGAACCACATATAAACTGCGGGATGCGCCTCGTCACGACAAACCTGACATTACGCGACGTCAAGCCACAGCTACGTCATTTAGTTGACAAACTTTTTGACCGCGTTCCAGCAGGCGTCGGCAGTTCTGGATTTGTTAAGTTAACACCGCAAAAGTTCAAAGAAGTCATAGAACAAGGTGCTGAATGGTGTATTGATAATGGCTATGGTTGGAAAGAAGATCTCGAACGAACGGAAGAAAATGGACGCATGAAAGGCGCAGATTCTTCGAAAGTCTCAGACAAAGCAATCAAACGCGGATTAAACCAGATTGGAACACTTGGCTCAGGAAATCATTATCTTGAAATTCAGTATGTTACCAAAGAAAACATTCACGATGAAAAAATTGCAAAAGCATGGGGGATTTTTCCTGAGCAGATTGTGATTATGTTTCATTGCGGAAGTCGTGGCTTTGGGCATCAGGTTGCTACTGATTACCTGACAAGATTTCTTGATGTGATGGAGCCAAAGTATGGCATTAAAATTTTAGATAGAGAATTGGCATGCGCTCCGTTTCAAAGTCAAGAAGGACAGGATTATTTCAAAGCAATGCAGTGCGGCATCAACATGTCGTTTGCCAATCGACAAGTAATATTGCACAGAATCCGCGAAGTCTTTTCTGAAGTCTTTAAGAAATCACCTGAAGAGTTGGAAATGCACCAGCTTTATGATGTCGCGCATAATACTGCGAAACTTGAAGAATATATGATTGATGGAAAAAAGAAGAAATTGATTGTGCATAGAAAAGGCGCGACACGCTCGCTTGGGCCTGACAATCCTGCTGTTCCTGCGTTGTATAGAAAACATGGACAACCTGTCATCATCGGCGGAAGCATGGAAACCGGTTCATATCTGTTGGCAGGTACGAAGAAAGCAGAAGAGATGACGTTTGGTTCAACGGCGCATGGTTCGGGAAGAACGATGTCACGTAATGCTGCGCGAAGGCAGTGGCATGGGGAAACCTTGCAGAAAGAAATGGAAAAGCGCGGGATTTATGTTAAAACGACTTCTTTTAGCGGGTTGGCTGAGGAAGCAGGTGGAGCGTATAAATCAATCACAGAGGTGTGCGAAGCGGCTGAAAAAGCGGGAATATCCAAAATAGTTGCAAAATTTTTGCCGATAGGGAATGTGAAAGGATAAAGTATATCAGAACTATTCACAATTCTTCAATCATCTTTCGAGCGTACTCTCCAAGCACTCTTTCATCCAGCGTTTTCCAAATTTCAAGTCTTTAATTTCCTCTTTCGTCAAGACTTTTTTTAGCTTTGTTTCACTTATCTCTCTTTGCAGCCAAAGTTCAGCAGCGATAAGTTTGGGCTCCATTCGAAATTGTGTTGTTTTCATAACCCAATGTATTTACAAGGGAATTTAAGTAATTTCTGTTTTGAGAATTTTAAATTTTAACTAATCGCTGCTGTTACGAAAGGAAGAAAAAAAACGTACGTTCGAATTTTTTTCGCCTTCCTTTTGCTCCAACGACCACCACGAAAAATGTGCGAAGCAGGTTGCACCACATTGAAGTTGACATTGCCCACAGAAGTGTACGACTGAAATAGAATTCTTCCAAAAATATTATAAACTCTAAATGGAATGAAAAACAAGGAGAGATAACCATGCAAAAAATAATTCCGCACTTATGGTATGACAAAGAAGCTAAAGAAGCAGCACAGTTTTATGTGTCTGTTTTCGGGAAAAAATCTAAAGTCACAGATGTAACAACAATTCACAATACGCCGTCAGGCGATTGCGATATTGTTTCATTTAGGCTATTAGACCACGAATTCATGGCCATAAGTGCAGGCCCGTACTTCAAGTTTACTCCTGCAATCTCTTTTATTGTTGGTTGTGAATCACGTGAAGAAGTCGATACGTTATGGAAAAAGCTATCTGATGGCGGCAAAACACTCATGCCTCTGGACAAGTACCTATTTAGCGAACGATATGGATGGACACAGGACAAGTATGGTCTTTCCTGGCAGTTAATTCTCACAAAACCGGAAGGCGAAGACAGGTCAAAAATAGTTCCATCGCTGCTCTTTGTCGGCGACGTGTATGGAAAGGCAGAAAGTGCCGTACAGTTTTATCTATCGGTGTTCAAATCTAAAGATACGAGATTAGGCAATATTATTCATTATGGTCCTGGGCAAGAGCCGAACAAGCCAGGAACTGTTATGTTTTCGGATTTCATGATTCTCGGACACTGGATGGCAGCAATGGACGGCGGCGGAAAACACAACTTCAAGTTCAACGAAGCAGTGTCATTTATAGTGAATTGTGACACGCAGAAAGAAATCGATGATTATTGGCAGAAGCTCTCGGCTGTTCCTGAGTCAGAACAATGCGGATGGCTGAAAGACAAGTTTGGTGTGTCGTGGCAGATTGTCCCAACGGAGATGGATAAAATGATGCGGAGCGATGAAAAGAAAGTCGCACGCGTCACTCAAGCGTTTCTAAAAATGAAAAAGTTTGATATTGCTGTACTGAAGAAAGCTTACGGAGGGTGAGACTATGAAATATGTCGATGGATTTGTTTTGGCCGTAAAGAAAAGTAAGATTAATGAATACAAGAAAATGGCAGAGATGGGAAAAAAGATGTGGTTGAAATACGGTGCTTTGGAGTATGTTGAAGCTGTTGGTGATGACCTGAAGAGTGCATCGAAATGGGGTTGCTGGACATTTCCAAAAATGGCAAAGACAAAGCTGGATGAGAAGGTGGTGTTTGCTTTTATTGTCTATAAATCAAAAGCGCATCGAAATCTTGTCAATAGAAAAGTTATGAAATTGATGGATAATGAGCATCATAAGCAGATGCCGTTTGACATGAAAAGAATGGCAGTTGGCGGATTCAAAGTTATGGTAGGTGGTAAAAAATGAACTCAATCGTCCATTTTGAAATACCAGCAGATAATGTCGAGCGTGCAAAAAAGTTTTACGAAAAAGCGTTTGGATGGAAGATTGAGAAGTTTGAAATGCCCGGTGGAGACTACTGGATTGTACGAACTGTTGATGTTGACAAGAATATGATGCCGACAAAGCCTGGTGCAATCAATGGCGGACTGATGAAGCGCAAAAATGCGGGACAGCCATTCATGAATTACATTAGTGTACAATCTATTGATGAGATGAGCAAAACAATCAAAGCTCAGGGTGGAACGATGATTATGACGAAGCAGGAAATCGGCAAAGGAATGGGTTGGATTGCTGCGTTCAAAGATACGGAAGGAAACATTATGGGCTTGCATCAGGAGGAGAGGAAATGACTGATTAGTTAGAGCCTGATTTGAGGAAGATTATTATACAGATGTTTCACCTCATGACTCATGTCAAAAAAACTTCGTCTTGTTCAATTCGTGCGACAAAAAGGCTTTGCAGTCAAAGAAGCGCTCGATCTTATTAGAGGCGGTCAGGTTATCGTCAATAACTTTCCTGCGAAAAATCCGAATTTTCAGATTAATCCAAAAAAAGAGATTGTTGAGATTAAAGCAAAAGTTTCATTGGCTAATATTCCTCGAAAATATTATATCTTGAACAAGCCCATTGAAACAATAACAACAACGGGAAAAGATAATCGCAAGACAGTGATGGATTGTATAAAAGTTGACTCGCAAACTAAAAAAACACTTTTTCCAGTTGGACGATTGGATTACAAGACAACAGGATTGCTGATTATTACAAACGACGGGCATTTTGCGCGGAAAATATTGAATCCACACGCAGGCGTTGAAAAAGAATATCGCGCGGTTGTGAAAGGAACATTAAGTCCGACGGATATAAAAGAGCTGCAGGAAGGAGTTTTGATTGCGGTGGATGAAAAAAAGTATAAGACGAAGCCGGCGAAAATCAACGTGATTACATCGGGAGAAAATACGACGTGTTCGATGACAATTACTGAAGGGAAAAAAAGACAAGTCAGGTTAATGTTTTTAGAAGTTGGGCATAAAGTTCTTGAATTGGAACGAGTGAGGATTGGACGGCTTCTGCTTGGCGATTTGAAACACGGCGAATATAGAGAGATGACGGCGGAAGAAGTGAAGATGATGACTAGTGTTTAGTCTTTTTAGTCATTGCCGTTACGAAAGGAAGAAAAAAAGATTAAACGTTTTTTTCGCCTTCCTTCTGCTTCAACGACGACGACACGAACTTTGATGGTAATTCTGCGTAAATTATATAACCTTCTTGCATAAATCGTGACCTTGTGAGCAGAAGAAAAAATAGGATGTATAAACAGAAACGCGCTCAGGAAGTCGCACAGAAAAAGGCGCGCACTGAAGGTAATCCAGAGTATAAGCGACTGGGGCCACGAGGGAGAGGGCATAGAAAAGATGGAGAACCTCATGCTGCTCAACGCATTGATATAGTTGAACCAGATTTAACAGAAATAGTTGAAGATACTCTACCGTCGTCATATAAAGTTAAGGAAGCTTACTATTCTCCTCGTAGCCAAGATATGCTTGTTTTTTATGAAGGGAATAGACCGACAGAAGTTCTTGGTGCGAATCCATCACAATTCGGAACCATTGATGGTCACAATTATGTTCGCCTTTGGGCTTCAGTGTCGCCGAAAAAAGCCCCCGATAAGTTGGGAATGAAAAATAAGGATTTTTGGGTTGGCGATTTTTATGCTAATGGGCGCAATCTTTTAGCGCAGATAGCTGAAGGATGGTCGGAAGACTTGAAACGGACAGCATATCATAAACTACTTGAAGTAAGGGAAGGAAAAAAGACTGAAGCGCCAAAACCTCAGCAAGCACCAGCGCAACAAGACACACTGCAGGGTGAAACATACGTTTTATTTCACGATTTTCCAACTCATGATTCCTTGATGTTGCGAAGTGTACTTTCATTAACCACTGCTGTCAATCCTAAAGAACTTTTTCTTTGTTGGCCATCAAGAAGTGGCGATGTAAGAGGTTATCATGCGGCCTATTTTAGAATACCAGCGCACTACACGCCCGAAGATGTTGCGCAGCGTTTAGGAATATCAGATTCCAATGTCCGAGTTGGACACTTCTCCGACTTTGGTGAGAATTTTCTTGAAACTGTGCTTGACAGGGATTCTACTTTTTTTGCAGCTGAACAAATGTTTCAAATCGCAAAGATTACAAGAGCGAAAAGAAGTACATCTGCAGAAACGAAAAACGGTTCTATTGCTTATGTTTTTTATCATGACGAAGGAAAACATTCTGTAAAAGATGTTCTTGTGTTGAGTGATGGTGACTTCCCGAAAGAAGTCATGGGAGTTCCTCCAGAGTTTACGAGTAGAATACGAGGGTATGATGCGACAATGTTTAGGTTTGTTGGTATTACTTCACACGAACTTGCAACCAGTCTTGGAGTAGACGATGCACTTGTGCGTGTGGGAAATTACAAAGAAAGTGGTCACAACTATTTACCAGCTGCAGCAAGAGGTAGTGAGCACGAAATAAATTGCATGCTCAAAAAAGCAAAACTGCCCGAAAATCTCCAGAATCCAAAAGTTAAAGCAGGTAAGCCTGTGGATTTGTGAGCGACGTTTTTCTATAAAGCGCAATAAAAAAGAGTCTTTCACTGCTGTCCTCTCGACTGTTCAATAACATTTAAATAGAATAAAGAACATATAACCAATATGATCGAACGAATAAGTGTTGACCCAAAAGTTCTTGCAGGAAAACCAGTCGTCAAAGGCACGCGCATTCCTGTGTATCTCATACTAAATTTGCTCGCTCAAGGTGAAACACCACAAAATATTCTTAAGGATTATCCTGAACTGACAAAACAGGATATCATGGCCGCAATCCAGTACGCTGCTTCTCACATGAAATATGAAGAAATTCGACCAATGGAAACTTCTTGCTGATCTCAATATTAGCCCTAGAACAGTGTACTTTCTTCAGCAGTTAGGTGTAAATGCAAAACGTGTCGATAAATCTATTGCAACAGATGAAGGAGTAGTTGAAGAGGCACAAAGAGAAAATAGAGTCATATTGACTTTTGACAAAGACTTTGGCGAAATTTATTATTTTCATAAAGAAAAAACGATGACAGTTATTGTGCTATCGATAGAAGATCAAACGGTCGATTCGGTGAACAAAGTTTTAAACACATTTTTCACTGAAGTAGCATATCCTGAAATAAAAAACAAACTTGTGATAATCTACGAGGGGAGGTTCCGTCTTATAAGTTAAGAACTGGAGAGAATTATGCCGCCTCAAGAAAAAATTTAAAAAAAAACAATGATACAATGAAAGCCACATTCGCCGCAGGCTGTTTCTGGCACGTCGAGGCAGCATTCCAAAATGTAGTAGGTGTTATTGCTACGCACGTCGGTTATACTGGCGGTACAACGAAAAATCCTACCTACAAGGAGGTTTGTTCCGACACAACGCAGCACGCTGAAGCTGTTGAAATTGAATTCGAACCGAAAAAGATAAGTTACAAGAGATTGCTTGATGTTTTTTGGAAGTGTCATGATCCAACGCAGCAGAATAGACAAGGACCAGATGTTGGAACGCAATACCGTTCGGCGATTTTCTATTATTCTGCTGAACAAAAGAATCAGGCTGAAGAATCAAAGAAAGCGCTGCAAAAAACAATAAAAACCAAAATTGCAACCGAAATTGTCAAAGCAACCGAGTTTTATCTCGCAGAAGAATACCATCAAAAATATTTTCAAAAACACGGAAAAGTATGCGGGATATGACGCTTAATTTTCTTCAAACAATTCGCCATACGCTTTTTCAAATTCTTCTTCGGTGATTATCTTTTTTTTCACCAACAGATTGAGCAGCGCTTCTATTTTATCGTCTGCGTTCTGTGCGATTTCATGCGTTTCCTCCATTTCAATCACCTCTGTTTATAACGAACTCATCTATTATTCTTCCTCTAATATCTTTAAAATAGCAGTCGGCATAGTTTTTTCTAAATGTGCAGAACAAGGCGCCGTAATCAGCATCCTGATCCGATGTGTAGATCGCTGCCCATTCAGGACATCCATAAGGTTTTTCTGAATGCAGGCAGCGTTCCTGATGTCGAATGCTCTTTCCTCCAAGTCCGGAAACAATAACCATCGTTTGTCCTGCTTTCAGATTATATGGACTGGAGTTGTCGGCAATTTCTTTTTTTTGAATATTACTTAAGATATGTGTTCGATGATAAGAGTGTTCGTGTCCTGTGAAGATGAGTGCGCCTTTATCTCTGCACAGTTCATAGATATCCAAACCTGCTTCATTCTCTTTTTCACCAACCTGCATTTCTCTTTGGTTGAGATGCCATGAGCAGATATGCCATAATGCAGGTGTATCTAACTGGTTTTGTACATATTGAAGATGCTCTTGAGGATTGTGAACAAGTCCAATCGCTGAAGACACGACAAGCAGATTTTTATACTTACAAGAAGCCATTACACCTGGCGTCCCACGACAATTCGCATCATTTTTTTTTAAGCGTTCACTCAATTTCTGTTGATAAACTTCTAATTCGTTGACGTCGTGATTTCCTATTGAGAAAATCAATGGAAAGTCGTCGCCTAAAATCTCTGTAATCTGTGCATCCCACTGGTCTGCGTTTGCCTCATAGCCTAGATCGCCCTGATGAATGATGATGTCGGCATGTTCCTCTTTGATGAGTTCAAGAACTACGCGAGACTCCTCCGTTACACCTTGATCTGCGATGAAAGCAACTTTTACTTCATCTGTTAAATGAGCGCATGCTACAAGCAGTAAGCAAAGCAAAATCCATTTCATACTGGGACTAAATGAACATACTTTTATATACTTTATCGAGTGAAAAATAGTCATGCTGCCAGTTGTAAATTCAGAGATAGAAATAGAACGCGAAGCCAACAAAGAGATAATCGAACGTATTTTAAAACTAAAAAAACAGAAAAATGTTCTTATTCTGGGCCACAACTACATGCATCCGTTGGTTTATCAACTTTCAGAGCCGGATGCTCGAGGAGATTCTTTAGGATTAAGCATGTATGCTGCACGCGCAAAAAATCCAATTATTCTTTTTGACGGCGTTCTGTTCATGGCAGAAACTGCAAAAATTCTCAATCCTACGAAAAAAATACTCATTGCGGACAAAAGCGCCGGCTGCAGCTTGGCTGACCCGATTCGCGCAAAGGATGTCGTTGCATTGAAAAAACAATATCCTGGCGTCCCAGTTGTTACTTACGTGAACAGTTATGCTGATGTGAAAGCTGAAAGCGATTATTGTTGTACAAGCGCGAATGCATTGAATATTGTTTTATCTATTGATAAACCACGAATTATTTTCTTGCCGGATTCATTGATGGGCGAGAATCTGCAGAATGAACTGGACAGAATGGGAAAAAAGATTGAATTAGTTTATCCGGGAAAGAAGAATAATTTGAGAAGAGGCACGTGCGAAGTCCACGACAAATTTACGTTGAAGGATATTTTAATGGTTCGCAAACAGTACGATATACCGAAAGGGCATCCGAAACGCGCAGTACTGGTTCACTGGGAGTGTATGCCTGACGTCGTGAAAGAAGCTGATTTCTGTGGTTCAACGACACAGATGGCAAATTATATCAAAGAAAAGAAGCCCGAAAAAGTGTTTTTGGCAACCGAATGCGAGATGGCAGCAAATCTACAGCTTGAGTTTCCGCAGACAGAATTCATACGGCAGTGCAATGTGTATTGCCAGCACATGAGAAAAATAACGTTGCCGAAAATATTGGCTGCGCTTGAGAATGAAGAGCCTGAAGTTTTTGTTGATGAGGACATACGAAAAAAGGCGTTGATACCTATTCAGAGGATGCTTAAGGTGAGGTAGGTTTCGTTACCAAATCACTGGTGTTACGAAAGGAAGAAAAAAAATAAAACGTTAAAAAAAATATTTTTTTTGCATTACTTCTACTCCAACGACCATAATGAGCATATTCACACAATCGAAGTTGTCGTTTTCCGCTTATTTGTCTTAATCTTTAAATCAGCCAAGCGATTAGTGAAGATAACATGAAGATGATAAAAATAGTGTCTGATTCAAAACGTATGGATGGCGTCAAAAAGGCTTTTGGCACACTCAAAACTAAAAAATCTACACAGCAGATTATGGACGAAATTGATGAAGGATACGATTGACTTTTTTTCTTATTTCTTCTCAAACACCAGCTTCAATCCAAACCGAACGTCGTCTTTAATTGCTTTATCTCCTATGTTTGTAAAGAAAGAACTCGAATCAAATGTAATGCCCCATTTTGTTCTGTCTATTGTGAAAGCTGCATGGATTTCCAGCGAATTTTCGTCTGCCGATACTATTTCTGCCGGAAATGTTATCTCATGTGTTTGGTCGCGAATCGTTAAATCGCCGGTAATCATGTATTGTTCACCTTCTTCAATGTTAGTAATCACAAACTGTGCTGTTGGAAATTCTTCAATGCCAAAGAAATCGTCAGACCGTACATGCTTCAGAAAACGCTCGTTGGTTTTACTCTCGGTGATGGTGTTCATGTCAATGACAAACTTGCCAGATGTGAATGTATCATTTTCCCGTTCAAGTTCTCCTGCGTTGATAGCAACCGTACCAATGTGTGAGCTGCCGACAAAACGTGATGCCTGATAAATGAGCTGAGATTGTTCTGAATTAAGAGTGTATGCAGCTGATTCAGGCAAATCAATTGTGGTTGGTGTATCTTTTTGGATGCTTTCAGCAGAACAGCCAATAACGATGAGTAACAAAGCGAGCAGCGGAATGAATTTCATATTCTGCGGTTCTTCACCCTACTATAAAAAGTTTTCTACAGTGAGCAAAATGTCGATGGAAAACTTAAATAGAAGTAAGTCTGATGGCTGATAAAATGGCAGGAACAAATGTTACTTATGTTGCTAAGATTTACTATGAGGAGTCAATGAAAAAGCATACCGCAGAGCTTCCAGATTTTCCTGGTATAAGGGGTTACGGAAGTACTATAGATCAAGCAGTAGAAAATATGGTGAAAGTTTTTAAATCTGGCCTGAGGAGTCTGGTTACAATAACAAAATATGGACCACGACCAAAACCAGAATTCATGGCTGGTGTAGAACAGCTTGATGCAACAAAATATCATCGTGTTACGGTAGACATTACTGATTTATTACCTAAATAACTCTTGCTCATTTCTCCAAAAAATCTATAAACTGGTTGCTTTTTTGTCTATCAATGGTTCTCTTAAAATCAGACATGAAGAAACTGAAGCCAGGCGATGCTGCACCTCATTTTTCTTTAGAGAATGTTGATGGAAAGATAGTTAGTCCAACACAGTTCAGGGGTAAAGTTTTTGTTATCGTCTTCATGTGCAATCATTGTCCCTATGTCAAACCGAAGATGGATGAAATCGCTGCACTCCAACGAGATTATGAGAAGAAAGGCGTTGTTGTCATCGGCATTAACTCAAACGACCCTGCACATTATCCAGATGATGATTTTACGCATATGCAACAGCTTGCCCAAGCGAAAGGCTACAAGTATTATCTTGTTGATGAGACGCAGGATATTGGAAAAGCGTATGGCGCAACATGCACGCCTGATCCTTTTGTGTTTGATGTTTCACATAAGCTTGTTTATCACGGCCGAATTAACAATCAAATGGAACCGACCGATAAAGTAACTGAACATACAATGCGCATTGTTCTTGATAAAATTCTGAAGAATGAAAAAGTCGAAAACTGGTTTGTGCCAAGCATGGGATGTAGTATAAAGTGGAGGTAAATTTGATAGTGACTTGGACTCCCAGTCACTGACGTTACGAAAGGAAGAAAAAAATACGTTTTAAAAAAATAATTTTTTCGCCTTCCTTCTGCTTCAACGACTACCACTAAAAACACCAGAAATACGTTCACAACACGAAAAGTGACATTACCGCGACTGAAACTATTTGAAGCACAATCGAGCATTATCTTTTTAAACCCTCTCCTTTTCGTTACTGCAATGAAATATCCAAAGTACAATGCACAAGAAATTGAGCATGAACTCCTTAACTTCTGGAAACATCATCAGATTATTGAAAAAATAAGAAAACGAAACAGCACTGGAAAAAGCTATTATTTTCTCGAAGGCCCACCGTACACATCGGGACGCATTCATCTCGGACATGCGTGGAACATGGCACTCAAAGATATGTTTGTCCGATACAAGCGCATGCATGGTTTCGATGTCTGGGACAGGATGGGCTATGACATGCATGGACTGCCAACGGAACATGCCACAGAAAAGAAACTGAACATCAAAGGAAAAGACCAAATCATTGCATATGGCGTTGACAAGTTTGTCAAAGAATGTGAAAAGCTGTGCAAAGAAAATATGGCACAGATGAATCTGGATTTCATCCGCATGGGCAGCACTCTTGATTTCTCGAATCCATATCAATCAATCACACGGGATTTTATCGATGGAGAATGGATGCTTATCAAAAAAGCACACGATGCGCAGCGCTTGTATGAAGGTTTGCGTACCATGCACTGGGACACGGAATCAGGGACAGGTGTTGCGAAGCATGAAATTGAATACAAGCAAGTCACTGATAATTCAGTGTATCTCAAACTCGCACTGGACAAGAAGACGTTTTTAGTCGTGTGGACAACGACGCCATGGACATTGCCATTCAATCTTGGGGTAATGGCTCACCCGGACATTGAGTATGTGAAATGCAAAGTTGACAATGAATACTGGATTGTCGCAAAAGCGCGTGCTGATGTAGTCATGAATGCAGCAGGAAAAGAATATACAATTTCAGAAGTTATTCGCGGAAAAGAACTTGAAGGATTAAAATATGTGCATCCTTTTTCCAAAGAAATTCCTTTTTTTTCAACACTCAAAGCAAAGAAGCTTCACACAGTTGTTTTGAGCAAAGAATTTGTGGATGATGTTTCTGGCACGGGATTAGTTCATACTGCGCCAGGCTGTGGTCCCGAAGATTATGAAGTAGGCTATCGCAATGGTTTGCCGCCATTTAATACCACCGATGAAAAAGGAATGATGCATGACGTAGGTCCATTCTCCGGTTTGTTTGCACGAAAAGATGACGCACAATGCATTGAATTATTTGACAAGAAAAACGCAGTTGTTGCGACTGAAAAATATGTCCATGACTATCCGCATGACTGGCGTTCACATAAACCACTTATATTTAGAGCAACACGACAATGGTTCTTTAAAGTTGAAGATTTAAAGGAAAAACTGATTGCAGCAAACAACAAAATAACGTGGCACCCTGCTGCAGGATACAACGCATTCAATTCATGGCTGGAACACCTGCGCGACAACAGCATATCAAAGCAGCGATTTTGGGGAACGCCTCTGCCTGTGTGGAGAAATGTCAATGATGACGAAGATTATATTGTTGTTGGCTCTGTTGCAGAACTTGAAAAATTGTCTGGACAAAAAATACCTGACGCTCACAAACCGTGGATTGATACTGTTGAAATAAAGAAAGAAGGCAAACTGTATAAGCGCGTCCCTGATGTCCTCGACGTCTGGGTAGATGCAGGCACAGCAAGCTGGAATTGTTTGTTTTATCCTGCGCAGAAAAAAGCATTCGAAAAACTGTTTCCTGCAGATTTCATTGTGGAAGGCAAGGACCAGATACGTGGATGGTTTAATCTGCTGCTCATTGCAAGTAGTTTAGCTTTTGACAAGCCGAGTTTCAAAGCAGTCTACATGCACGGCTTCGTCACCGATGTCGAAGGCGTGAAGATGTCGAAAAGCCTCGGTAACATCATTTCTCCAGATGAAATCATCAACAAGCATGGGGCAGATACGCTGAGGTATTACTCAATCCAGACGGCTGCAGGCGAGGACATGAATTTCAGCTGGGATGAAATTGGGGTGAAGCATCGGCAGCTCAATGTGTTGTGGAATATTCATGTGTTCTTACTTTCGCTGACGAAAGAGATTGGAAATCCTTTTGAGCTTGATGAAAAGTTGATGGAACAGTTGTTTGACATACCGGAAAAAGTGATGTTTTCACAATTACACTCAACGATAAAAGAGGTTACTGCATTGTATGAGTCGTATCACCTCGATGAAATTGTGCAGCTTTGTGAGAATCTCTTTCTCAACTTGAGCAGGGAATACATCCAGATGGTGCGCGACAAGAGCAGCGTTGGCACAAAAGAAGAAAAAGAAGTTGTAACGTACACGATTGCTCATGTTTTATTGGAAACGCTCAAACTGTTTGCGCCGATTGCGCCGTTCATTACGGAAGCGATGTACCAGAATCTCAAGGAATGTTATGCATTGCCGCAGGAGAGCATTCATGAATATTTATGGCCTGCATTTCAGCAGCGTATGATCAACGCGAGCCTTGAAAGCGACATGGAGATTGCTTCTGATATGATGGCTGCAGTGATGCACGCACGCGAAAAAATATCATTGAGCGTTCGCTGGCCATTAAAAGAGATTATCGTTGCAACAACAGACGAAAATACTGCACGTGCAGTTGAACATCTCCGCGACATCATCAAAGAACAAGTCAATGTCAAAGACATCACAATAACGGACAAATTCCATGCGGCACAGCAGCGTGTACGATTAGATTTTGCTAAAATAGGACCACGCTACGGAAAGATTGCGCCGAAAATCATTGCAAAATGTGCAATTGAAAGTCCTGAATCAATCCTTGAAAAAATTTCGAAAGGTTCGTATGTATTTGTTATGGACGGTGTTGACGTGTCGCTGACTGCCGACGACATGATTATCGAAGAGGATGTCCCAAAGCCGTATAGTGTTGTACCGTGTGCAAAAGGCAAGATATATATCAATCAGCAACGGACTGCTGAACTTGATGCTGAAGGGTACACACGGGAAGTCATGCGGCGGGTGCAGGTGTTACGTAAAGATTCAGGACTACAAAAGCAGGATAGGATTGCGCTGTATGTTAAAACTGGTGTTGATTTGAAAGAAATGCTTGATGCAGATGCTATCAAAGAAAAGGTTGGCGCTAATATTGTCAAGGTAGATGTTCTCGACCCGCTGAAAAAACATCAAGTTGTTTCAAAAGAAAAAGTCAAGGCAGAAGAATTCACGATTTATTTTGATAAGGTGTGAGGTAGTCTCTTTTTCCCCGAAGCTTCTGCTATTATTTTTTCTTCAGATTTTGTTCTGCTTTGCAACTTTTGGATGTCTTCTTCAGCAGGCAATTCTTCGGGGATCACCGTTTTGGGCGATGAGGTAACAGGCATAACGAGTCAGCACAAAATCATCAATTTCTCGCTCTGCACCCGACCCTAATTGAACCATTTTCCTGACGCCGGCAAAATGGTCATCACCACTCTGTTTTGAATTTTTACAGGAGATTCTTGCTTTTTCAATAACGTTGACAAAATTTTCCCATTTATCATAATCCAAAAGCTTCTGCAAATCTCGGGCATACCAGAATTCAACGCCATCCACAGTATGAAAAGTATCTTCAAATGTTTTCTGGAGTGTGGTAATCAGTTCCTTTTTCATTTCAGACCAACTCAATAACTTTCTGTTTTATTCTGTCTATAACTTTAACTTTTTTATTGCATAAAGTATGTTCTGCTGATGATTTTTAAAATAAAGCATGGACAGGATGCAAATTGCAATAATTACTGTACTAATGAGACCAAGTGAAAGAACCTGCTTATGGTCAGTAAGATTGAGCTGTTCTGTGAGTAGGGCAATACCTGCTCCAATAACATAAGTGAACAGAATAATAATAGAGGTGTTATAGTATTGTAGGTATTTGTTGTATTGGAGATCAAGTACATTCTTCTTAACACTATCGGATATACTTTCCACTTCAATCACCAAAAGCAATCGCTATTAATACCAGTCCCGCCACGACGAGAATAACCGCACCAGTCGCAATTCCAAACTTTTCTTGGAGAAATGCTGGCACCGCTCCCATAATTCCCAAAACTGTGCTTATCACTCCAGCAACTGCGAGAATATTTTTTTGTGTTTTTTTCATTTGAACCTCTTTTTTGCGATTTTGCTGATATACTCTGACGAGCAGGACAATCATCAATAACACATTACTCATTCATATATTTTGTCCGCACGTTGGGCAACTTGACCGGCTGTTTTACTCTCTGGGTAGTATAAATTCTAGAACGTGTACATGTGGAAGTAAAAACGAGAATAGAACTACTTCTCTTCTCCAAAATCTTCGGTATCTGCAGCTTCTTCCTGCGCCCTGATTTCGGACACTGCCGCTTCGTCCACTTCGCCCTGAAGCTCTTCGAGCATTTCTTCGCTAATCGTTTTCTTCTTTTTCTTGCCTTTCACTTTCTTTTCTTCTGTCTTCTGTTCATCGACAGGCTGCTCGGGCTCTTCGCTTGGGACTTCAACCGGCTTTCCTACACGAGCAATTTCAACAATTTTTATTTCAAGCGCTCGTACCGGGTAAATTTTGCTGAGTTTTTTCTTGACTGTGGTGACAATAGCATGGTTGACAAGTTTTTGAATCAATTCGGAAAATGTGACAACGCTGACTTCACGCGCAAATGAACCACGCATCTCACGCCGCAGTGCGCTTTCAATCGAGCGGACTGTTTTGTGTGTCGTGACAATAACTGGTTTGATGCGAACGCTTTGACCGTCTTTTGTTTTGACGACAAAACTTTCATCAATTCTACGAGTATTTCGTCGCGTGATTTTTTTTAAGTTGGAGGGCATGACATAATAGCCGATTGCTTCAGTTTGGAGATTTTTGCCCGCAACCTGTGTTATTTTGAATTTGAGGTAAACGCTCTGGTCACGCATGTTGTCGGTTAAGCTTTTCAGATTTGCGTGGATGACACGGCCAATCGCTGCTTCAGGTTCGGAAACAAATGTTTCCCCAAGAATAAGGCTGTTTTGTGCTGCGGGAGCGAAGATGCTACACCACTGCTTTTTCTTTATTTTTGGCGTTGTAACCGCCTTTGCCTTGACCATTAAGCGCCCAAAATGCAGGGTATTTAAAAGGCTTGTGGTGGTTCGGGTTAGGTCAGATAATCGTAAAGCTGGACTTTGCTGTAACCGCTGTTACGAAAGGAAGAAAAAAAAATAAACGTTTTTTACGTATTTTTTCGCCTTCCTTCTGCTCAAACGACTGAAACGTCCGAAATAATTGAACCGTGCACAATAATTATCAATGGTTAAGTTTACTCTTTAGGGGTTAAAATTTTTATCACGTACCCAAACCAAGTCAAAAGAAATGTGAGTAAAATTTATATATATGTATATCATATGTATACTTATGGCAAGAACAATTATGGTCTCTAATGAATTGTATAACAACCTGAAGAAAATAAAGAAGGACAAGAGCTTCACAGTTGTAATTTCTAATCTGCTTCATGAAAAAAAAAGATTAGGAAAAGACTTATTTCGCTTTTGGGGGGCACTTGAAGGCGAAACGGAGTATGATAAAGTTATGAAAGACTTGAACAAGATGTGGGCTTCATGGTCAAAAAAATATGTTTAGATTCAGATGTATGTATTGCTATTCTGCGGAATGAGTCCCGAGCCCAGCAGATTAAGGATTTAATTGTCGATGCTGAAATCTGCGTTTCTACTGTAACGATTTTTGAATTATTTTTGCGCAGAACAAATCTGGATGTTGTGGATGAATTTATAGGTAAAATTGATAGGCTCTCGCTGAATGAGCATGCTGCACGTTACGCCAGCTCTCTGTATAAAACACTGGAACAAAATGGTACGCCGATTGAATTGCGAGATTTATTTATCGCAGCTACATGCATTGCACATGATTGTTTTTTTCTCACGTTCAATGTGAAACACTTTGAGCGCGTCCATGGATTGAAGTTGATTAGAATTTAAACATCCAAATTTATAACGTCCTTCGCGTGCTCCATGATAAAATCTCGTCTGGGCTTTACTTCTTCGCCCATCAAGAGAGAAAATATTCTATCAGCTTCAATCGCATCCTCGATGATTACTTGTTTAAGTATTCGGACTGCCGGATCCATTGTCGTTTCCCAGAGCTGTTCGGGATTCATCTCTCCCAAACCTTTGTATCGCTGAATTGCAGCTTTCTCGCCTTTCAGTAATTCTTCTTTTTCACGGTCACTATACGCATACATTACTTCTTTGCCTTTCTTGATTTTGTATAACGGCGGTTGGGCAATATAGATATAGCCAGCGTCAATCAAGCCGTGCATGAAACGATAGATGAACGTCAAAAGCAATGTTCGGATATGACTGCCGTCGACATCAGCATCTGTTGCAAGGATTATTTTGTGATAGCGCGCGCCTCCAATGTTGAAATCTTCTTTGACACCACAACCTATAGCAATAATCATTGCTTTGATTTCTGTATTTTCAAAAACTTTGTGAATGCGAGCTTTTTCGACGTTGATTATTTTTCCACGCAATGGTAAAATGGCTTGGCTTTCACGACTGCGGCCCTGCTTTGCACTGTTGTGAACGAAAACACCGGATTCAAGTGCAAAATTATGCGTTCCCGGTACTTCGATATCATAGACGTCCATTGTTTCGGTGAGATAAATAATCTGTTTAACGCTATGAATTTCTGACTGAAGGAGCATTTCGCCTTCAAAAATGACGAGCTCACACATGTTTCTGTGAAACGCCATGAGTGCATCAATTTTGTTTAACTCCACTGCATATTTGTACGTCCCATCCCTCACCATGAATAAATGGTTAGGTGTACATACAATGTGCTCGTTATTGTCAAGAATTATTTTAATGACGTTCGCATTCGTTTTCGTTTTTCTCGGATTTGTTATCTTTTGAATGCCAATGTGACCATCGTCCATTATTGTATAACAGTAATTTTCTTTACCCTGTTTATGTTCCTCAATCAGTTCTGTAAACGAAAGGTTTCTCCCGTCTGCCAATGCTATCTGTGTATCTCCTGAAAAACAACCCCCCGCCGAATCTCCTTCCACGATGAACAGCTCACTCTGAGCAGGGTCTTTATTACTGCAATCTGCAAGTTTTCCGGGCAATGAACCGCCTTCAAAAACGCCTTTTCTCGCAAGCTCTTTTGCTTTTCTCGCTGCTTCGCGCGCACGACGTGCTTCGTCACATTTTGCTACAATCAATCGCGCATCTGCAGGATGCTCCTGAAGATATGCAGAAAGTCCCTCAACAACCAAGCTATTGACGATGCCCGCAACTTCACTGTTTCCTAATTTGGTTTTTGTTTGACCTTCAAACTGCGGGTTTGCAATTTTTACGGAAATAATGGCAGTCAAACCTTCACGAACGTCATCGCCGCTGAAATCTTCCTCTGTCGTCTTTTTTTTGCCGTTTTTTCCTTTCGGCGTAGCCATTGTCTTGATATACGAATTAATGACTCGCGTCAGCGCGCTTTTGAATCCAATAAGATGCGTGCCACCTTCATGCGTACTGATGTTGTTCGCGAATGTGTGAACGTTTTCCTGATAGCTCGTCGTGTACTGCATCGCAATTTCGAGTTCGAAATCTTCTTTCTTTTTTGAGAAACAGATGATTGGATGCAGTGGTTGTTTTGCTTTGTTCAGATGCTCGACAAATTGCTTCAAACCACCGTCATACTTGTGTATAACGGTCTTATCGACACGTTCGTCCACCAGATGAATTTCAATGCCATGATTGAGATAGGAAAGTTCACGCAGGCGTGTCGTTAATATATCAAAGTTAAAAATGATATCTGGAAAGATAGCTTTGTCAGGCAAAAATTTGACTCGTGTACCTGTGTCAGTTGCAGTGCCGCGTTCTTCCACCCCCATGATTGGAATGCCCTGCTCGAATTTTTGGTAGAACGTCTTGCCGTTTCTCTTTACCCACACTTCAAAAGATTCGGACAGAAAGTTAGTAACGCTGATGCCGACGCCGTGCAAACCGCCGGACACTTTGTACGTTTTTTTGTCAAACTTGCCGCCTGCGTGGAGTTTTGTCAGTACCACGGTTAAAGCGCTGATGCCCTCACGCTGGTGAATTTCAACCGGAATGCCTCGCCCGTTATCTTCGACCGAGAGGAAGCCATTCTTGTGAATTGTGACGATAACTTTAGTACAAAACCCAGCGAGTGCTTCATCGACACTATTATCAACGGCTTCGTAGACAATGTGGTGAACGCCTCGGAGCGTTGTGTCCCCGATGTACATGCCCGGGCGTGCGCGGACTGCTTCCCTACCAGCTAACACACGAATATTCTCTGCTGTATAGGACTGAGGTTCAGCTTTTGGTTGTTCTTGTGGTTCCATATCGTCGAGAAAAACTAAGGTGCTGATTATGTGAAGACTTTATAAGATTTTCGTATAAAAATGAGCTTATTTTTTGAGAAAGTTATGGTGAGACCCGGCCTGAGTCCCACCACCTTATCTTCCTCTTTTTCCCGAGGGAAAGGGTACTGTACCCGTAAACTGTCGCTGTTCGAATACTATGTTTGTGTTCGCTTAACGCGACCAGCATGGGATGTGCCTTTCCTTTGAGCAACAGAGCCAGTACCGTTTACTGGTTCCGATGAATGTAAAGGCTCCCGTCTTATATGAGGGGTGTGGTTGGATCAGAAGCAAGGCCGGGAGCCGTTATACCGCGATGATCCTCTTTTCAGCTCGTGTCAATTTTACACGGTCTTCTTGCCATTGTTTGTGCATAGCAGCACACTGCAGCACAAACTCCTGCTGAAGATACCGCATCTTCTCGACGTGAGCCATTTGTGTTCTAAATGTAAGTAAAGTAATCCTAGTATATAAATGTTACTATAAAGGGTATTAGTGTACTTAAATGTATACTAATGTTGCTTTGAGGTGTGATATTCCTAAATGATGAGTAAGAACGGCAAGTTTAGAGAACTTTGCAAAACTAGGTTTCTGAAAAATTTCGACGTCTGAAACCCTCAAATTTCTGCGTTTTACGAAGTGGAACCACTTGAAACATGAATTATTCAGAGTTCTCTTTAAATAGAATGTTGCTTGTTTATGTCCAGAATGATTAGAGAAAGCTTACCTTTTGTTAGGATGTACTTTGGACTCGTTGGCTTAGTCGGGTTAATTGGTGTGTTAGAAGTTAACAAAGCAGAACTTTCTAAGCTAGAACAAGCTACAAATCAATCGAGGTATATAAGTTCCGAAAAGTTATATCGATGAAAAGAGCGTGACAGACTGCTGAACAATCAGAGGGTTGTAGTCGGAGTGGCATTTGTGTCAGCGACACTTATACTCGCAGGTTATATTGTGGATGATAAGCAGACAAACAAAACGTATAGGCAACTGTGACCTCTTTTTTAAAAAATCCATTTTTACTTAACTTAAGTTATTCACGCTCAAAAAAGATGTCACCATAAGCTTTATAAATAAACCCTCGTCACAGCGTGACATGTTCTATCGGATGACAATAAAGGACCACATTCGGGTTCCTCCCAACCTTTTTGGTTCGACAGCAGAGAAGGCTGTTCTTGAACGCATCAAGAGTGATTACGACGGATTTATTTCGGCGAAGCTCGGATTTGCAGTCGATGTACTTAAGATTAGCGAAATACGAGAGGGTATTATTGTGCCCGGCGACGGCGCAGCATATTACGAAACGACATTTGAGCTTCTTACGTTTAGACCTGAATTGCAGGAAGTCCTGCTGGCAAAAGTAAGAGATATCGCTGAGTTTGGCGCGTTCATGACGATTGGGCCAGCAGATGGCATGATTCATATTTCACAAACAATGGATGATTATGTTTCCTTTTCAAAAGACAAAGTGCTTCAGGGAAAGGAATCAACCAGAAGTTTGCGTGTCAATGACAAATGCAAGGCACGCGTGGTTGCAATTTCGTATAAAGATATCACCAATCCAAAAATAGGACTGACGATGCGACAGGAAGGTTTAGGAAGACTGGACTGGGTAAAAGAGTCCAAAGAAGCAAAAGCAGCTGAACCAAAAGATACGAAACCTGTGAGTGAAGCAAAGAAGGCGAAAAAATGAAACGAAAAGTATGTACCAATTGCAAGCTGTTTGTTGACGGCGAAACCTGTACGCTTTGTAAAGGGAATAAATTTAGTGTCAACTGGCAAGGTCGCATTTATATCAATAATCCCGAGAAAAGTAGTGTTGCACAGAAGATGGGCATCACATTAGCAGGAGAATATGCAATCAAGGTGAGATAATGGCATCAATCACAAAGAAAACAGATAACAGTCTTTTAGGTCGTCAGGAAGTAGAGTTGCTTGTACAATTTCAAGGAGCAACGATGTCGAATGACGCTGCACGAAAAGAAGTTGCGACGACAATGTCCGTTGATGAGAAGCTCGTCAAAGTAAAGAATATTTATACTGCGTTTGGAAAACAAGAAGCTTCTGTCCATGCGTTTGTCTATGCTGACGATAAATCACGCGATATGGTCGAAGTACGAAAGAAAAAACCAAAGAAAGCAAAAGCTGAAAAAACAGAAGCGAAGGAGAAAAAATAATGGCAGACGCAAAACCTGCAAAAAAAAGCGTAGTGAAGCCCCGAAGTAAGTTGTACGACGGCGGCAAAGTTAAGAATCGCTCATGTCCGAAATGCGGCGAAGGATTTTTGTTAGCGGAACACAAAGAAAGACGAACATGCGGCAAGTGCTTGTATGTTGAGAGCAAGAAGTAGGGTTATTTGAATTTTTTGAAAGAATAAATTTTCATTTACACAGGCACTAATTTAATTCCTTTTTCTTCCGGAATCAAGATGACCTCTTCGTTATCTTTCAACTTGTATTTCTCCGCAACTTCTTTTGGGATACGTATACCTAAACTCATTCCCCACTTTGATATTTTAACATGGTAATTTTTCATTGTCCTGTATTTTTCTGCAACACCATGAAGCTGTTCCATGTTTAAAATTTCTTCTCCACACTTTTTACATTTGTAATAATCATATTCAACTCCTTCGGGTGTTTTATCGGTTAATTCTTTCATTGTTCCAGAACATTCTGAACATTTTCTCATTTTAATTTCCCTCCTCAATTGTAAAGATGGTTATCTTCATCCCTATAATTTGTCCTACACAGACTATTGTTCGTCTGCTGGACAAGACAAATTTAACACCATGTTTTCCATAGTGCTCGACACGTCCATTTTTGAGTGTGTCTTCGATGATGTCGGGATGAATTCCACGCTTCATTGCCTGAATAAACACGTGGCGTTTTATTTCAATGTTATAAGCGGATATGTCCACAGATATCACGTAATATCATTATATATCAATTAATATATAAAGTTTTTGTGTGTTGCAGTATCTCCGCAGGAGTCATGTTGTTCTCCAAGTTCACACTACTTCAATAAAGGAATCACACCGCCGCCGCGCGGTAAGGGGTATGTTTGCCCCTGATCTAACC